>Ga0153956_1000474_pt1 | contig 45973 bp, 42 predicted proteins | sample TSFL040MetaG_FD_104704 | JGI IMG/M metagenome (GOLD analysis project Ga0153956, IMG submission 104704) | Attine ant fungus gardens microbial communities from Florida, USA - TSFL040 MetaG | ecosystem: Host-associated > Fungi > Mycelium > Unclassified | place: USA: Florida, Wekiwa Springs... | reverse complement strand
TTCACCGGCACCAGCTTGACGCCCGAGCTGCGCAAAGAGATCGAAGCCGACCTGGTGACCGACTATCACAGCGCGCTGCTGAGCCACGGCGTCAGCGATTACGACCGGGAAACCTGTTGGCAGGACTACCGGTTCGGCGCGCTACAGGTGCCGTTGATCTGCGCGCTCGGGTTGGTGTTCGCGACCGATACTGATCGCGGCGACGACATGTTCGTCACGATGCTGCGGCGCGGGTGCCAGGCCATCCGTGATTTGGGCACGCTGGAGCTGGTGGGAGAGCTGGCCGGCTGAGCCTGGTCGTCCACGCCGAACAAGGAAGAGGCCGGGGTCTGATGGAAGCTCACGCGCAGGGGCAGGCCTCGTCGGGCCCGCCCGACGGTGATTGGCTGGGAACGCCGTATCTGACGTTTCGGCGGGAGGGCCCGATCGCGGTCTGCACCCTGGATCGCCCCGAGGCCCGCAACGCGATGACGCCGGCCATGTACTTCGGCCTGCGGTACGCGGTGGGTCGGGTCAATCAGGATCCGGAGCTGGCCGGACTGTTGATCACCGGTACCGCAGACGTATTTGCCCCCGGCGGAGACATGGGCGGCGGCGGAGCGGACGACTGGCTCACGTTCGGAGCCGCCCTGGGCATGGACATCACCCCGTTCGACACCTTGCGCAGTTCGGTCAAGCCGGTGGTTTCCGCGGTCAACGGGCTGTGCCAGGGCGGCGGGCTGCAGATCGCGCTCTGCAGTGACGTGGCCGTGGTGAGCGAACGGGCGACCTTCCGGGTGCCCGAGCTGTTCCGCGGCATCGCCGACACCTACTACAGCCAGATGCTGGCGCGAGTGATCGGGCCCGTGCGAACCCGCGATCTGATGTTCACCGGCCGCACCTTCGGCGCGCAGGAAGCCCTGGACTGGGGCATGGTGGCACGGGTGGTTCCGCACGAGGAACTGGCTGACGCCGCCCGCGATGTGCTGGCGCAGTGCTGCCGCACCGCGCCGGCCGCCCGTGCCGTGGTCAAGTCCAGCCTGGACTCCTATCTCGGCCTGTTCGACCGGATCGGGATGAACACCAGCCTGGGTGCGCCGGAGGCGGTCGAAGGGTTCCGCGCTTTCAAAGAGCGCAGGTCACCGGCGTGGGTGCACCCCGAACTGCGGATCGACGGCCGGCTCTGACGACTGCCCTTGAGGCGTTTACGCCAGATGAGAATATGTGTGCACAAAAATCAGAATCGAGTATCGCAGAATCCATTAATCGGATACGATTCACGCGCACTGTCTCGGGAGGAGCCTGTCTATATGGGGATGAAGGACCTGATCCGCTGGTCCCCGGAATCGGCGATGGTTCGCCTGGCGGGGCCGATGGAGGCGGTCGGCGGACTCTTCACGATGTCGGTGGACGCCGTCAGGTTCTTGTTCAAGCGTCCGTTCCAGGCCCGGGAATTCATCGAGCAGTCCTGGTTCGTTGCGCGCGTCTCGCTGGCGCCCACGTTGCTGGTGGCCATTCCCTTCACGGTCCTGGTCAGCTTCATCCTCAACATCCTGCTGCGTGAACTCGGTGCGGCCGATTTGTCTGGTGCCGGCGCGGCGTTCGGCGCGGTCACCCAGGTCGGGCCGATGGTGACGGTGTTGATCGTGGCGGGGGCCGGAGCCACCGCGATGTGTGCTGACCTGGGGTCGCGCACGATTCGCGAAGAGATCGACGCCATGGAGGTCTTGGGCATCAACCCGGTGCAACGACTGGTGACACCGCGGATGCTCGCAGCCGGACTGGTGGCGCTGCTGCTCAACAGCCTGGTAGTGATCATCGGCATTCTCGGCGGCTACGTCTTCTCGGTCTTCGTGCAAGACGTCAACCCCGGCGCCTTCGCGGCCGGGATCACCCTGCTGACCGGGGTTCCCGAGCTGGTCATTTCGTGTGTCAAAGCAGCGCTGTTCGGGCTGATCGCCGGAATGGTCGCCTGCTACCGCGGTCTGACGATCTCCGGTGGCGGGGCCAAAGCCGTCGGCAACGCGGTGAACGAAACCGTGGTGTACGCCTTCATGTCGCTGTTCGTGGTCAACGTGGTGGTCACCGCGATCGGCATCAAGATGACGGCGCGCTGAGCCGTGGCGCTTCGTGCTCTGTCCGCCGTCTATCCCGGTGTCACCCGGCAGTTCCGGCGACCGATCGCCGCGATGGGTCGCATCGGCGACCACACCCTGTTCTACGGCAAGGCGATCGCCACCACCCCGTTCGCGTTCGCCCACTACCGCCGTGAGGTCATTCGGCTGATTGCCGAGATCAGCATGGGCACCGGCACGCTGGCGATGATCGGCGGCACCGTGGTGATCGTCGGCTTCCTGACCCTGGCGGCCGGCGGCACGCTGGCGGTGCAGGGATACAGCTCGCTGGGCAACATCGGTATCGAGGCCCTGACCGGATTCCTGGCGGCGTTCATCAACGTGCGCATCTCGGCCCCGGTCGTCGCCGGGATCGGCCTGGCCGCCACCTTCGGCGCCGGTGTCACGGCCCAGTTGGGGGCCATGCGGATCAACGAGGAGATCGACGCGCTGGAATCGATGGCCATCCGCCCGATCGCCTACCTGGTCAGCACCCGCATCGTCGCCGGGCTGGTGGCGATCGTTCCGCTGTACGCCATCGCGGTGATCCTGTCGTTCGTGGCCAGTCGCTTCACCACGGTGTTCTTGTTCGGGCAGTCGGCCGGCCTCTACGACCACTATTTCCGCACGTTCCTCAACCCGATCGACCTGCTGTGGTCGTTCCTCCAGGCCTTCTTGATGGCGATCACCATCTTGTTGATCCATACCTATTTCGGCTACTTCGCCGCCGGCGGTCCGGCCGGGGTCGGTGTCGCGGTGGGCAACGCGGTGCGGACCTCGTTGATCGTGGTCGTCTCCGTGACGCTGTTGGTCTCGCTGTCGGTTTACGGGGCCAGCGGCAACTTCAATCTGGCCGGGTAGCTGTCGGCATTTCCGCACGTCGCGGTAGTGGTATTGGCATTCTCCTTTTTTGCAAGTACCGTATTCATCGATGAGCGACCCAGTGCAGACCTCCTCAGGGATCCCGCTGAAACCGGTGTACGGCCCGGACGACCGGCGCGAAGAGCCGCCGGCGCCGGGGACGTATCCCTTCACCCGCGGAAACTTCGAGTCCGGCTACCGCGGACGGTTGTGGACCTTCCGTCAGTACTCCGGCTTCGGCACCGCGGAGGAGTCCAACCGGCGCTATCAGTACCTGCTGGGCCAGGGCGGCACCGGACTGTCGGTGGCGCTGGACCTGCCGACACAGTGCGGCTACGACTCCGATGACCCCGAGGTCGGCGAAGAGGTTGGCCGGGTCGGCGTGGCGGTGGACACCCTGGCCGACGCCGAGATCCTGTTCGACTCCATCCCCCTGGACAAGATCAGCACCAGCTTCACCATCAACGGCACCGCCGCGATCCTGCTGGCGTTCTATGTGGCGGCCGCCGAGCGTTCCGGGGTGCCACGGGCCAAGCTCACCGGCACCATCCAGAACGACATCCTCAAGGAGTACGCGTCGCGCGGCACCTGGATCTGGCCGCCCGAACCGTCGCTACGGCTGATCGCCGACACCATCGAGTTCTGCGCCGCCGAAGTACCGCGGTTCAACGCGATCTCGGTGGCCGGCGCGCACTTCCGCGACGCGGGCGCCAATGCGGTGCAGGAGATGGCGTTCACGCTCGCCGACGGCGTCACCTACTGCGACACCGTCGTAGAGCGCGGCCGGATGAGCATCGAGCAGTTCGCCCCGCAGGTCTCGTTCTTCTTCTACACCCACGGCGACTTCTTCGAGGAGGTCGCCAAGTACCGGGCCGGCCGCCGCCGGTGGGCCACGATCGTGCGGGAACGCTACGGCGCCGAGGCCGACAAGGCATCGATGTTCCGCTTCGGCTGCGTGGCCGGCGGTGCGTCACTGTTTGCCCCGCAGGCCCAGAACAACCTGGTTCGGGTGGCCTATGAGTCGATGGCCGCGGTGCTCGGCGGGGTCCAATCGATGTTCACCGCCGCCTGGGATGAACCCTTCGCCCTGCCCAGCGAGGAGTCGGCAACGCTGGCGCTGCGCACCCAACAGATCCTGGCCTATGAGACCGGAGTGACCCGGGTGGCCGATCCGCTCGGCGGCTCCTACTTCGTCGAAGCGCTCACCGACGCCACCGAAGAACGCATCATCGAGATCATGACCGACCTGGAGAACCACGGCGGCATGGTCCGCGCCATCGAAGACGGCTACCTGCAGGGTCTGATCGCCGACGAGGCGTTCAAGATCCACCACGAGATCGAGTCGGGCACAAGGCCGGTCGTCGGGGTCAATAAGTTCACCAGCGACGAGCCAGCGCCGGAGATCGCCACCTACGAACTGGACGCCGAAGGCCGCGACGTTCAGCTCAAGCGGTTGGCGCGGGTCAAAGCCGAGCGCAACGCCGATGACGTCGCCGCCAAACTCGCAGCGCTGGCGCGTGCGGCCGAGGGCGACGTCAACCTCATGCATCCCCTGATCGACTGCGCCAACGCCTACTGCACGGTGGGCGAGATGGTCTCGGCGCTCAAAGACGTCTGGGGCGAATTCCAGCAACCGGTGGTGTACTGATGACTTCTCCGCATTCCCCCTCCGCAGCAGCCGTCCCGGCCCGTGTGCTGGTCGCCAAACCCGGTCTCGACGGCCACGATCGCGGGGCCAAGATCGTCGCCCGGACCCTGCGCGACGCTGGTTTCGAGGTCATCTACACCGGCATCCGGCAACGCGTCGAGGACATCGTCGCCACCGCCCTACAGGAGGACGTCGCGGTGGTGGGGCTGAGCATCCTGTCCGGTGCGCACGTCGCGCTGACCGGACGCATCGTCGAAGCGCTGCACGCCGCGGACGGCGGGGACATCGCCGTCGTGGTCGGCGGCACCATCCCGCAGGGCGACGTACCCAAACTGTTGGAAGCCGGTGCCGCGGCGGTCTTTCCCACCGGGACATCGCTGGATGATCTGGTGACCGGGGTACGCGAGGTGGTCGAGAAGGCGGGGGCTCTGTAGCCATGCGACTGGGAGTGATGATCGGCGCCGAACGCGGCGACATGGCGCGCAAGGTCGCCAAGCTGATCTCCGACATCGAATGGGCCGACGCGGCCGGCCTCGCGACCGCGTGGATGCCGCAGGTGCCCGACGACTTCGACCTGCTGACCATGGTGGCGCTGATGGCCGCGCACAGCACCCGCATCGAACTCGGCACTGCCGTGGTGCCCTTGCAAGCTCAGCATCCCATCGCTCTTGCCCGCCAAGCGCTTTCGGTGCACGCCATGTCCGGCGGCCGGCTGGCCTTGGGCGTGGGACCCTCGCACCACTGGATCATTCGGGACATGCTTGGCCTGCCGTATGACAAGCCGGCCGCCTACACCCGCGACTACCTGCAGGTGCTGAATGCGGCCATCGCCGGCCCGGGACCGGTGGACGTCGAGAACGACCACTTCACCGTGCACAACCCGACCGCGCTGGGTGCCGACACCAAAATGCCGGTGCTGGTGGCAGCGCTGGGCCCGGTGATGTTGCAGATCGCCGGCGAACACGCCGACGGCACGTCGCTATGGATGGCCGACGAGAAGGCGATCGCCGAGCACATCGCCCCGAAGATCAACAAGGCCGCGGCCGATGCGGGCAAGCCGCAACCGCGCATCGTCGCCGGCATCCCCGTCACGCTGTGCGCCAACTCCGAGATCGAGGCCGCCAAGGACCGCGCCAACCGCATCCTGGCCGAAGCCGAGACCTCGCCCAACTATCAGCGGCTGCTGGACCGCGGTTCGGCCCGCAATGTCGGCGACCTGTGCGCGGCCGGCGACGAGGAATCAATCCTGAAGCGGTTCAAACAGTTCGCCGACGCCGGAGTGACCGATCTGTCGGTGCGACTGCTGCCGATCGGCGACAACCGCGACGAGCTGATCGCCTCCAAGTACCGCACCCGCGAGGTGATCGCCGAACTCGCCAAGGCGGTCTAGGTGAGCGGACCGCTCGCGGGGATCCGCATCCTCGAGGTGGGGGTGATGCTGGCCGGCCCGTACGCCACCATGCTGCTGGCCGACCTCGGTGCCGAGGTCATCAAGATCGAGCCGCCGGGCGGCGAGATCTCCCGCCAGGTGGGCCCGAGCTACTTCGCCAGCCTCAACCGCAACAAGACCAGCATCCAGCTCGATCTGGCGTCGGAGGCCGGGCAGGCCGCGCTGGGCGAACTCGTTGCCGAATCGCATGCGCTGCTGGTGAATATGAAGCCGTCAGTGATCCGCCGGCTGGGGTTGACCTACGAGTCGCTACAGCGCTTTAACCCGCGGATCGTCTGCGTCGCGCTGACCGGGTTCGGCCTGGACGGCGGCGACGAACCGGCCTTCGACTACGTGATCCAGGCCGCCACCGGGATCGCCGCGATGACCGGCGACCCGGACGCGCCCCCAACCCTGCCGGGCTACTCGTCGGCGGACAACTCCACCGGACTGACGGCGGCACTGGGTCTGCTGGCCCAGATCGTCAGCGGCCGCGGCGGGCAGGTGGAGGTGTCGCTGCTGGATGTGATGCTGTCGCAGCTGAACTACCGAGCGTCGGCCTACCTCAACGACGGTGTCGAACCCCAGCGGCACCCGCACGGCGCGCATTCGTATTACGTTCCCGCGCAGCTCTTCCCGACCGCCCAGGGGTATCTGGCGTTGTTCGTCACCCATGACGGGTTCTGGAAGGCATTTGCCACAGAAGCTGGTTTAGGGGCCGGAATCGACGGTTTCGCGACGATGGCCGAGCGTGCGGCCCGCCGTGATGAGGTGCTGGAGGTGGTCACCGCCGCGCTTGCCGACGACACGGCGGCGGGCTGGGAGGCGCGGCTGCGTCCCCTGGGCATCCCGGCGGCGGCCGTGCGCACACTGCCCGAAGCTCTCCAGGAGCATCCGGAAATGGTCGTCACCGCAGGCGATTTCCGCCTGGTGGGCAGCCCGATCCGGGTCGCCGGGTATGAACCGTCCTACCGGCCGCCGCCGGGTCTGAGCGATTAGCGCGCCGGCGCCGACTCAGACCGTGACGATCGATGCCGACGCCGTGCCGGGCGCGCCGTAGACCTGCGCGAATCCCACCTTCGGGCCCCCAGGCACCTGACGGTCACCGGCCTGGCCGCGCAGTTGCAGCACCAACTCGTGCAGCTGACGCAGTCCCGAGGCACCGATCGGTTCGCCGTTGGCGATCAGCCCGCCGTCGGTGTTGACCGGCAGTGACCCGCTGATCTCGGTGGCGCCATCGGCGAGCAGCTTCTCCTGGTCGCCGTCGGCGCAGAAGCCGCACTCTGCCATGTGGATGATCTCGGCTCCGGCGTCGGTGTCCTGCAACTGGACCACGTCGACGTCGTCCGGTGTCACGCCGGCCTTTTCGAAGGCGGCCCGGGCGGCGTAGACGGTTGGTGACACGTCTTCGGTGATCGGAGCCGACGTCCCGTGCACCTCATAGGCGCCGTAGGTGCGGGTGCGGATCTCGGTGGCCTGTAGATATACCGGCTTGCCGCTGAAGCGGTGTGCGATGTCGGCGCGGCACATGATCACCGCCGCCGCGCCTTCGTCGGGAGCGCAGAACATGTACTGGGTCAGCGGGTAGTTGAGTACCGCCGAATCGAGGATGGCGTCCTCGGACATCGGCTTGCGGCGAAATGCGTTGGGGTTCAATGCGCCATTGCGGAAGTTCTTGGCGGCGACCTTGGCCAGCGTGCGCTGGGAGATGCCGTGATCGTGCAGGTAGCGGTTGGCTTTCATGCCGAAGAACTTGGTGGTGACGAACTGCCCGTTCTCGGCGTACCAGGCCGGCAGCGCCAGCTTGGCCGGGTCGTCGGTGAACGCGCCGCGGGGATGCTTGTCCATGCCGATCGCGATGCCGATGTCGTACTTGCCGGAACGGATGTTGTCGGCGCAGACCTGGGTGGCGGTGGCCGCGGTGGCGCAGGCGTTGAACACGTTGGTGAACGGGATGCCGGTCAGGCCGACCAGCCGTGTCACCGCATCGGGATTGGAGATCTCGTAGCTGCCGCCCACGCCGAACTGGATGTCCTTCCACTGCGCCCCGGCATCGGCGAGGGCCAGGTGGATGGCCTCGGCACCCATCTGCATCGCTGACTTGTCGAAGCGGCCGAAGGGGTGCAGGCCGACACCGATGATCGCCACATCGTTGTTCGCTACCGTCATAGTCCAGGTCTCCTTAGACGGGCTGGAATGCCCAGGTGAGAATCTCGGTTCCGTCGTCGTCGACATAGAACGGCACCATGGTCAGTTCGACGTTCATGCCGAATTCCAGCTTGGCGGGATCGGATTCGGTCAGGCGAGCCTCGACCTGGATCACGTCGCCGAGCCGGACCAGCCCGACCCCGTACGGGGCGAAGCCCTCGGCGGTCTCGCCGCCGGCGTAGGGCAGCTTCGGGACGAAGCCCTGAGTGGTCCAGGCCTCCAAGGTGCCCTGGCGGGGCAGCAACAGATCCTGCATCTGCGGACCGCTGCATCGCGGGCAGTGATCCTGGCGGGGCCACACTGTGGCTTGGCAATCCGCGCATTGGCTGCCGATCAGGGCCACGTTCTCGTCGGGCCAATTCGTGACGTCGGGGGCGAGGGCCTTACGCATTGGCGGCGGTCTTCCAGGCGGACACGCACAAAGTGGAAATCACATTCTCGATTAGAGCATACGTGCGTACTGCTAGGGAAGCCCGGACGAACCGTCCAGGATTTGCGGGTGGGTGTACCGGGCGCGCGAGCGTGCGCAAAATGTCAATTCTTCGCGGCGTGTCGCGTGCACGCTCGCGCAGAAAGTGGAAGGGCCCAGCTCGCGTCAGAGAAGCAGGGGCTACTTGGCGAGGCCGTGGGCGCAGAAGTCCCAGACCTCATCGGCGGTGATCGGGTGGGCCGCCGGGTCGTCGGAGTCGGCACTGGACTGCGCCACGAACATGACGGTCTGCATGATCATGGCCGCCATACGCCGGGCGTTGACGCCCTCGCGCAGCTCGCCGGCCGCGTCGGCGGCTTCCATCAGTTCGGTGAGCAGCGTCAACAGCGGCGTGAAGGCCACCCGCACTTCGGTGGGGTGGGAGACCAGCAGGCGCGGCGCGAAATCGGTGAACAGCGGCCGCTTGGCGGAGGGGTCCGGTCGAGACAGCTCGAAGAGCAGCTCGATCGCCACTTTCAGCTGCTCGAGCGGCTTGGCCTGGCCCTCGGTGGCGGCACGGATCTGGTCGGATGTGCGCACCAGGGCGTCTTCGAAGAGCGCCAGCAGCAGCTCGTGCTTGCCGTTGAACTGCAGGTAGAAGCTGCGCAGCGACTGCCGGGAGCGCTCGACGACCTCTTGGACGGTGAAGTCGGTGCTGCCCTTTTCGATGATGATGGCTTGGGCCGCGTCGAGGAAGCGCTGAACGCGCTGGGCGGCCCGCAACCGTGCGGTCTTGATCGACCGCTCGACCGCCCGCTGCTTCCAGACGGGCTCTTCTTCCGGGTTACTCACCAGCGGCTCCAACGGTTGCCTTTTTGGGAGAACACGACTGCACCCTACCGGAGAACAGGTCCGGATTGACGTCGGCTGTCGCGACGCTGCCGTCCCGGTGGAGAAGATGGTAACTTTCCAAACACGAGAAGGGCATTCTCGACAGTTGTCGGCGCAACCTGAAGGACGCTCATGTACATCGACTACGAGGTCTCCGAGAAGATCGCGACGATCACCCTGAACCGGCCCGACGCCGCCAACGCCCAGAACACTGAGCTGCTCGACGAGCTCGACGCGGCCTGGACGCGCGCCGCCGCCGACGATGACGTCGCCGTCATCGTGTTGCGCGCCAACGGCAAGCACTTCTCGGCCGGTCACGACCTCAAGGGCGGCGGCCCGGTGCCGGACAAGGTCACCCTGGAGTTCATCTACAAACACGAGTGCAAGCGCTACCTGGAATACACGCTGCGGTGGCGCAATGTGCCCAAGCCGTCGATCGCCGCGGTGCAGGGCCGCTGCATCTCGGGCGGGCTGATGCTGTGCTGGCCATGCGATCTGATCATCGCCGCCGACGACGCGCAGTTCTCCGACCCGGTGGTGCTGATGGGCATCGGCGGCGTCGAATACCACGGACACACCTGGGAATTGGGTCCACGCAAAGCCAAAGAGATGCTGTTCACCGGTCGGGCGATGACTGCGCAGGAAGCCGAGCAGACCGGCATGGTCAACCGGGTGGTTCCGCGTGAGCAGCTGGATGCCGAGACCCGCCAACTCGCCGAGCACATTGCCACCATGCCGTCGTTCGCGTTGCGCCAGGCCAAACGCGCGGTCAACCAGACCCTCGACGTGCAGGGCTTCCACTCCGCGATCCAGTCCGCGTTCGACATCCACGAAACCGGTCATGGCAACGCGTTGTCGGTATGCGGATGGCCGATTCTGGTGAACCTGGACGAGATGAAATCTCAGGTCAAATAGCCACTCTGCCGGAGCCGGCGGGAACGCCGATTCGGTTCTGGGCGAATCTAACGATTGAGGCGAGCGGCACCTCATGGCACGGTGGTACCCACATGTACCGACTGTGCGGAAGGCGTTGGAGTGGCAGAGAAGACGACCGAGCCGGTGCGGCTGCCGCCGGTAGCGCCGATTCCGAAGCCGCTGGCGGCACTGCTGTTTCTGACCGCTCGCAAGACCGCGATGCGGGCAATGGGGAAGCGCTACGGCGGCGCGTTCTCGCTGCGGCTGCCGATCGTCGGACATGCGGTGGTGCTCAGCGATCCGGTGTTGGTCAAAAGCCTGTTCACCACCCATAGCGACCTGGTGGGTCGACCCGGCAATCTGGGGGCGGTCCTGGGGCCGGGTTCGACCTTCAGCCTGAACGGTGCCCCGCATCTGCGGCGCCGCAAACTGTTGGTGCCGCCGTTTCACGGCAAACGGATGAGCGGATACGAATCCATCGTCGAAGAGGAGGTGCTGCGCGAAATAGCAGCATGGCCACAAGGCCGCGAGTTCGCCACCCAACCGTCGATGATGCGCATCACGCTCAACGTGATCCTGCGTGCCGTATTCGGTGCTCAAGGAGCAGAATTCGACGAACTGCGCGAAGTGCTCCCAACACTGGTGGAGTTGGGCTCCCGGCTGGCGGTGCTGCCACCGCGGGCGCGACGCGATTATGGCCGACTGAGCCCGGGTGGGCGCTTCCACGACTATCGCCGACGCTACGACGCATTGATCGCGAAACTGATCGACACCGCGCGCAACTCGCCCGACTTTGCCGAACGAACCGACGTGCTGTCCTTGCTGTTGACGGCCCGCTACGACGACGGGCAGCCGATCAGCGACGTGCACATCGCCGATGAACTGCTGACGTTGCTGGCCGCCGGTCACGAGACAACGGCGACCACGCTGGCGTGGGCAGTCGAGCGGCTTCGCCGCCACCCGGACGTCTTGAATCGCTTGGTTGACGAAGTCGATGCCGGCGGATCGGAACTGCTGCAGGCGGTGATATGGGAAGTGCAGCGAACCCGATCCGTTGTCGAGGGGACCGGGCGCATCACCCGTACGCGGATCAAATTGGGCCCGTGGGTCATTCCGGAGAACCACGCGGTGGTGGTGGCCTTCCGGTTGGTGCACTTCTCCGAGGACAATTTCGCCGACCCTGAGGTTTTCGACCCGGATCGGTTCGTGGGCAACCCGCCCGATACGGCACTGTGGGTCCCCTACGGCGGTGGGGTGAACCGTTGCGTGGGTGCCGCGTTCGCCAACATGGAGATGTTGGTGACGCTCCGTACGCTGTTGCGCCACTACGATCTCGTTCCGACCACGGCCAAGGGTGAGCGTCACCACTCCCGAGGTGTCACCACAGCCGCAGGACGCGGAGGACTGGCGGTGGTGCACCGGCGTGAAGCCGGCGGGCCGGCGGCGGCCGACCTCACCGCAGCTGGGAACGCAGCTGGCGTTTGAGCACCTTGCCGTAGCTGTTCTTCGGTAGCGTGTCGACGAACTCGTAGCGCTTGGGGCGCTTGAACCGTGCGATGCGTTCGAGCAGATGACGGTCCAGCTCGGCAACCGAGGCGTCGCCCACGACGAAGGCGACCACGATCTCGCCCCACTCGGCGTCGGGTGCACCCACCACGCCGGCTTCGATGACGCCGGGATGACTCAACAGTGCCTCTTCGACTTCACGGGGGTAGATGTTGCTGCCCCCGCTGATCACCACATCCTTCGAGCGGTCGCGCAGGGTCAGGCACCCGCGGAGGTCGAACGAACCTTTGTCGCCGGTGAACAGCCAGCCGTCCCGGATGGCCTCGGCGGTGGCGTCCGGGTTGTTCCAGTAGCCGGTCATGACGACGTCGCCGCGGCAGACGATCTCGCCGACTTCGCCGGCGGGTGCTCGGGTGCCGTCGTCGCGCAGTACCGCGACCTCGACGCCGGTGCGCGGCCAGCCGACTGAGCCCAGGATCGCGTCGTCGCCCAGGTGGTCGGCGCGGCTGAGGCCGGTGATCGTCATCGGGGCTTCGCCCTGGCCGTAGAGCTGGGCGAACACCGGGCCGAACGCGGTCATCGCCCGCTTCAAGTCCCCGAGATACATCGGCCCGCCGCCGTAGACGATGGTGCGCAGATTGGCCGGGCGCCCGCGGCCGGTGGCTACCAGTCGGCCCACCATCGTCGGCGCCAAGAAGGCGGTGGCACCCGGATGATGGCCGCACAGGTCGAGGAATTCGGTCGCGTCGAACGAGCCCGATGCCGGCACCACCTGGCGGGCGCCGCGCAGTACGTAGGGCGCGATGTAGAGCCCTGATCCGTGCGACATCGGCGCGCCGTGGATCAGGCTGCAGTCAGCGTCGGGGTCATCCAGGTCGGCCAGATGCGCCAGCGTCATCGCCATCAGGTTGCGGTGGGTGAGCATGGCGCCCTTGGAGCGCCCGGTGGTGCCGCTGGTGTAGAACAGCCACGCCAGCCGGGACGGATCCGGGTTGACCTCTGCAATGGGAGGGCCGGCAAACCGGTCCAGATATGTGGCGCCGCCGATGATCTCGACGGGTGCGCCAACGGCTCCGGCCAGTGCAGAGGTCAGCCCTGGGGCCAGTTTCGGGGACGCGAAGACCAGTGCGGCACCGGCATCGTCGATGATCTGTGCCATCTCCCGCGGGTGCAGCTTGTAATTGAGCGGAACCACAACGCAACCGGCCGCCCAGGTGGCGAACATCAGCTCGAGGAGCTCCGGCCGGTTCTCGCTGGCTATCGCGATCCGGGCGCCGGCTCCCGCCACCCGACGCAGCGACGTCCCCAGCCGCCGTGCGCGATCGGCCAGCTCGCTCCAGGTGTGCAGCCGGCGCTCGCCGTGATACACCGCGCCCCGCTCGCCGAACCGGGTCGCGGCCTGATCCAGCACCGTGATCAGGTTCACCGCTGCACCCAGTCGGAGTCGAGGCCGAAGTCGGACAGGTATTTGGTTGAGCTCCAACCCCCGTCGACGACGATGGTCTGGCCGTTGATGAAGGAGCCGGCCTCCGAGCACAGGAACGCCACGGTGCCCGCGATGTCGTCCACCCGGCCCAGTCGCGGAGACGGCGTCATCTCGGCGTTGAGCTTGCGGAACCGGTTGTCGGACAGGCGTTGCTGCACCATCGGGGTCACGGTGACTCCGGGGGCCACCGCGTTACAGCGGATGCCCTGGGCGCCGTACTGGCAGGCGATGTGGGTGGTCAGCGCGGTCAGTCCGCCTTTGGCCGCCGAGTACGCCCCACCGCGCAGACCGCCCACCACGGCGAAGGTGGAGGTGATGTTGATGATCGCCGATCCGGGCTGCAGGTGCGGTAGCACGTCGCGTGCCAGCCGGAACGGCGCCCGCAGCATCAGATTCAGGAAATGGTCCAGGGTCTCGTCGTCGGTCTCGTGCAGCGGTTTGGGGCTGCCGATACCGGCGTTGTTGATCAGGTAGTCGACCCGGCCCCATCGGGACAGGGCGGCGTCGAGGATCTGCTGTGGCGCCTGCGTCGTGGTCAGGTCGACGGCCACGGTGGCGATCCGGTCGGGCTCGATTCCGGATTCCTGTAGCTGCGCCGCCAAATCGGCCAGACGTTCGGTGTCGCGGCCGGTTGCCAGCACCGCCATCCCGGCCTCGGCAAGTTTTGCCGCGCAGCCGAACCCGATACCACTGCTGGCCCCGGTCACGATCGCCACCTGCATGATCTATTCACCTACCTCTGCGCCGGACAGCTCTGCCCGGATCTGCTGCTTGACCACTTTGCCGGCATCGTTTTTGGGCAGCGCATCCCAGACCAGCACCTGCTCAGGGGCTTTGAACAGCGCAACGCCGTGTTCGACCAGCATGGTTCGCAGCTCGGAGACACCCGGAGGGGGCTGGCCGGCCGGCACGATCACCGCGCAGGCACGCTCGCCGGTACGGGCATCGGGTATCCCGACCACCGCTACCTCAGCGATCTGCGGATGACCGATCAGGATGTCCTCCACCTCGCGCGCGGAGATGTTCTCGCCGTTGCGGATGATCACGTCCTTGAGCCGCCCGGTGACAAGCAGGTAGTCCTCATCGACCCACCGGCCGAGATCGCCGGTCGCGAAGTAGCCCTGTTCATCGAAGCAGCCGAGCTCGTCGTCGCGGTGCTGGTAGCCCAGCAGCATCTGCGGGCCACGGACGTAGATCTCTCCCTCGCCGGGCGGAGCGCCGGGGTGAGGGACCAGCTTGATGTCGGCGATCCCGGGTCGACCGTCGGTCTCCGCGGCGTGGGCACGGTCGCGGGCGCCTAACGATCCCACCGTGCTGACCGGAACCTCGCTCGACCCGTACACGCGGGTGACGACGGCGGTGTGAAAGTAGCCCGCCGCGTCGAGGATCAATGATGCCGGGACCGAGGCGCCGCCGCAGACGAAGAGCTTGAGATCAGGCAAGCGGGTACCGGCATCGCGTGCGGCGGTGAGCAACTGGGCCAGAAACGGCGTCGCTCCCGCCACATGGGTGCAGTGCTCGGCGAGCATGAGCGCTACCGCGGCATCGGGGTTCCAGGTGTCCATCAGCACGGCGGTGGTGCCCAGCAGCAAGGGGACCTCGAACGCGTAGATTGATCCGCCGATGTGGGCGATGGGGGACGGGACCAGGAAACGATCACCGGGCTCGATCATCCAGTGCCGGCCCAGCTGGCAGATCAAGGCGTTGATCGAATTATGACTGTGCAGAACACCTTTAGGATGTCCGGTGGTACCGGAGGTGTACAGCAGCATTCGGGCCGCAGCGGCATCCACGGTCGGCAGCGCGACGGGTTGGCGGGCGCTGTGCAGCAGGGTGTGGTAGTCGGTGTGCCCGGTCGGAGTCCCACGCACCACCACCACTTCGGGTGCCACGGGCAGCGACGCGGTCACCCGGGTCAGCATCGCCGCGTAGTCGTGGCCGCGGAACCGCTCGGGCACGAACAGCATTCGGGTGCTCGAGTCGGCCAGGATGAAGGTCAGTTCCGCGTCGCGCAGCGACGGCAGGATCGGGTTGACCACCATCCCGGCCAGCGTCGCAGCCAGATACACCGCGGCGGCCTCATGCCAGTTCGGCAGCATGAATGACACCACACTGCCGGGGGCCATCCGCTCGAGTATCGCGCCGGCCAGCGCCGTCGCCAAAGTGTGCAGCTCCCGGCAGGTCAACCGGGTGTCGCCGTCGATCACCACGACGCGGTCCGGCGTCTGCTCGGCCGCCTCTTGCAGGGTGTCGGCCAAGGTGGTCACGGGCCGATCGGTCCCGTCACCCGATGCAGCGTCATCGAATACCGATAGTCATCGCCGGCATGGGTATTCACCGTCACCTGGGCGATCTCCCCTTCGGAGGTGGTGTAGCTGCGCTGCATCTGTAGCCCGGCAGTGCCAGGCTCGACGGCCAGGACAGTGCTGAGTTCGGGGGTGATGATCACTGCCCGGATGTGCTGGCGGACTTCGACGACGCTGACCCCGAACACGTCCTCGATCAGTGGGAAGATCGGGCCGGAGTGGCGCTGCAGCAGCCGGCCGACTCCGGCGAACGCCCTGTTGATGTAGTACTCGGTCCGACAGATCGGCGCGGCCTGCCCCTGAGTGCGGCGGTTGCCGCGCACGGCCAGCCATTCGGTGCCCACCGGCAGGCCGGTGCGTGCGGCGACATCCGCGTCGAGGGTGACCATGGCGTTGGAGTCGATCTCAAACCGTGCACCGGCCGCGAACGCCACCAGGTCATCGATCGAGACCACGTCTTGGGCGTAGCAGTTGGTCGCGGCGCGGGGGATCACCACGGTGCCCGCCCGGGGGCGCGAGACGACGAGGTTGTCCTCGCGCAGTCGTCGCAGCGCTTCGCGGACCGTGTAGCGGCTGACGTTGAAGCGTTCGCACAGTTCATGTTCGGTGGGCAGCTGCGAACCGATCGGATAGACCCCGTCGGCGATCTCCTTGCGCAGCGTCCGCGCGACCTTCAGGTAGCGGTGGTCGGTCACGAGCCGACCGGGTGCAGTGCCAGCACGCTGCCGTCGCCGTCGGCCGAGATGAACAGGGTGCCGTCGTGACCGCGCGCGATGCCGGCAAACGGGCCTTGGGGGCCGGAGAACGGCGGCATTCCGTTGAGCGGTTTGGGGCTCACGCCCGGTGGCGGCCCGATCGGCAGCCCCTCGGCGATCACCTGCCGTGCCCCGTCCTGCAGGTCGACGGCGAGCACCTGCCGGGTTCCGGCGTCGACGATATACAGAGTGCGACCCGCCAGCGCAATCCCTTGCGGCCGAACAAGTCCGTCGACTACCGGCGCCGCCCCCGAGCTACTGATGCGCAGCACCCGGCCCGCGCCGGATTCGGCCACCAGGTACGCCCCGGCTTCGGCGTCCTGGGCGATCTCGATCCCGACCGGACCGGCGAGGTCGCGGGCCAGCACCTCGACCGCACCGGCACGCACCTCCAATACCCGGCCGGTGCCGAACTCGGTGACCGCGATACCGGCCGGTCCTACCGCCACCCCATAGAGCTGGTCGAACCCATCGGCGAGCACTTCGCTGGACGCATGCGCCGGCAGGTAGCGCGCGACCTGCCCGCCGGAGGTGGTGACGACGAATTCGCCGGGACCGACAGCGGCCACACCTCGCACGAATCCGGGATAGCCGGGGCTGAACAGCATTCCGACGGTTTCCAGTCGGCCGCCGTCACCGACGGCGTAGAAGTAGGTGCCGTCGGCGACGTAGAGGGCACCGGCCTCATCGATGGTGAGATCCAGCGGCCAGTTCAGCCCGCCCGGCAGTATCGTGGATGTCTGCCCCCCGCTGGCGATTTCGGTGATCTCACCGGTGAAGTTGGAGACGAACAGCCGCCCGTCGACGAAGGTGCAGTTGTCCAGTCCGGGATGCAGCTGCGCCAGCACGGTGGACCTGCCGGTGCGCGGGTCGATGCGCAGCACCTGTCCGCTGGCCGCCTGGGTCGACACGATGAAGCCGTCAGCGTCGAACTTCACCGAGTCCGGTACGCCCAGATCGCCTGCGACGCGTTGCGGGGCGGCATCGGCGGCGAGGGGATCGATCCGCCATATCTCGTTGGCGGTCATCACCGGGAAGTAGAGCAGGCCGTCAGGGCCTACCTCCATGGCGTTGGGGGACGGCAGGTTTTCGGCCAGGATGCGCTGCGCCCCGGTGGCTCGGTCGAGTTCCATCAGGCGTCCGCCCTCGCGGCATTCACCGACAAACAACCGGTCTTGATACACGGTGATGCCGTTGGCGCAGGGCAGGTCGTCGCGCAGTACTCGGCTGCGGCCGGAGGCGTCGAGCGCACTGACCCGGGCGTCCATCACCTCGGTGGCGTACAAGGTGCCGCTCGCGTCGAAGGCGACATCGTCGGGTGCGACGACATCGCCGCCGCGCGCGCTCACCACGGCCAATTCGCCGGTGGTCACGTCCAGCGCACTGATCTGACTGCCGGTCACCTGCGCGATGTACACCCGGCCGTCCGGGCCGGTTCGCAGCCCATTGGCGCCGAACAGCCGGCTCGGCTCGGTGATCCGCTCCAGGCTCCAGCCGGGTGCGGCGGAGGGGGTACCGGCCACCTCGCGAGGGCGTGGGAGGGAGGCAGTCATGACTCCGGACGTTATCAAGCCTGGTTAGTCCAGACAATAGTCGGCAGAAGCGAGACGATCCGGCCTTGACGCCCGAATAATCGCTGCGGAATAGTGTTCTGCATTACGCAGAACGGAGTATTTTGTCCGAACAAATGATGGCGGGCGCCGACGGTCCGGCTGGGGAATCTCCGGCGCACGGGCCGCTGAGCGGTGTGCGGGTGGTCGATCTGACGACCATGGTGATGGGGCCGTACTGCACCCAGATCATGGCCGACATGGGTGCCGACGTCATCAAGGTCGAGCCACCGGAAGGCGACGCCACCCGCTACATCTCGACTGGTCCCGCACCCGACATGAGCGGTGTGTTCGTCAACGTCAACCGGGGCAAACGCAGCGTCGTGCTGGACCTGCGCACCGAGGCCGGACGGACCGCGATCGTCGCACTGATCGGCGGCGCCGACGTATTCATCCACTCGATGCGGGCCAAGGCGATGTCCAAGCTGGGCCTGGGTTACGCCGAGGTGGTCGCGCTCAACCCGGGGATCGTCTACACCAACTGCTATGGCTACGGGCGCCGCGGCCCGGCCGCCGACCGTCCGGCCTACGACGACACCATTCAGGCCGAATGCGGGCTGCCCGCGGTGCAAGAACAGCTCACCGGGCGGGCCGACTATGTCGGCACCATCATGGCCGACAAGATCGCCGGACTGACCGCCCTCTACGCCACGATGATGGCGCTGTTCCACCGGGAACGAACCGGCCAGGGGCAGGAAGTCGAAGTTGCCATGTTCGAGACCATGGCCTCGTTCATGCTCGTCGAGCACGCCAACGGAGCGATGTTCGACCCGCCGCTGGGGCCGGCCGTCTACCCGCGCACGGTGGCGCCCAACCGGCGGCCCTATGCCACCAGCGACGGCCAGATCGCCGCGCTGATCTACAACGACAAGCACTGGAACGCCTTCATCGGTGCGGTACAGCCGCCGTGGTGCTCCGAGCAGTACGCCACCTTGGCGCAGCGGGCCCGACAGATCGACACCATCTACGGGCTGGTGGCGCAGACCATGAAAGAGCGCACCACCGCCCAGTGGTTGGCGCTGTTCGAGGAGCTGGAAATCCCAGCGGCCCCGTTGAACTCGCCCGGGGCGTTGTTCGACGATGCGCACCTCAACGCAGTGGGTCTGTTCGAGACCGTGGACACCCCCAACGGCCCGGTCCGCTTTCCCGGTGTGCCCACCTGGCTGTCGCGGACCCCCGGCCGGGTCGCCGGCCCGGCCCCGGAACTCGGCGCGCACACCGCGGCGGTCTTCGCCGAACTCGGACTTGAGCAGGGCACCGCATGACGCCGCCGGCGACGATGCAGAGCCGACCTTGCGGAGCGATGCTGAGGAGTGGCGCATGACCCTCGACTTCGACATGGGGACGCGCGCCGGCGAACTAAGGGCCCAGCTACGCGAGCTGATCGGACGGGAGCTGCCCGAACACTTCCCGGGTGCGTTCACCGACGACCCCGCAGACCTTGCCGCAGCCCAACGGTTCTGCCAGGTGCTGGCGGAGCAGGATCTGCTGTGTCTGTCCTGGCCGGAGGAATTCGGCGGGGCGGGCGCCTCGGTATGGGAACAGACCGTGGTGCGCGAGGAGATGTGGGCGCATCATGAGCCGCGCGGGGCGCAGTACATGGGGGTGAACTGGGTCGGGCCGATCATCATGCGGCACGGCACCGCCGAGCAGCAGCGCCGCCACCTTCCGCCGATCGCGGCCGGCGAGGTGATCTGGTGCCAGGGCTTCTCCGAACCCGAAGCCGGCTCTGACCTGGCCTCGTTGCGTACCCACGCCCGCCGCGATGGTGACGGCTGGCTGATCAACGGGCAGAAGATCTGGACCTCTTACGCGACCATGGCGCAGTGGTGCTTCCTGCTGGTGCGCACCACCCGGGTCGGTGAAGGCTTGCGAGAAGGGATTGCCACCAAGAAGCAGCAGGGCCTGACGGTGTTCCTGGTCCCGATGGACAACCCCGCCATCACCGTCCGGCCACTGGGCACCATGATGGGCCCGCACCACCTCAACGAGGTGTTCTTCGACGACCTGCGCGTCACCGACGCCGACATCCTCGGCGGACTCGACGCCGGTTGGTCGATCGTGGCCGACGTGATGGCTTTCGAGCGAGTCGGAATCGCTCGCTACGCGCGCTGCGAACGGCTGCTCGCTGCTGCGCCGCATGCCCTCGGGCCGCGCTGGGAGACCCTGCCCGGCGAAGTGATCGCGCGATGGGCGCGCATGCTCACGCACTGCCGGCGGGCCCGGCTGATGGCCTACCGGGTGGTGTCACTGCAGGCCAGCGGCCGCATAGCGCCCGGTGACGCCGCCGCCTACCGGATCGCGGTCACCCGGCTGGATCAGGAGAGTGCGGAGGTCTTGATGGAGATTGCCGCCGAAGCCGCGGACAGCCCGCAGGCACAGTGGTATCGCCAGGAGGTCGAAGACCACTGGCGCTACTCGCAAGCGGCCACGGTGTCCTCGGGCAGCATCGAGATGCAGCGCATCCTGCTGTCGCGCGCGCTGCTCGCGGAGGCGCGATGAATCTCGAACTCGGCGCGGACGCACAAGAATTCGGGCGCGCGGCGCGCCGCGCCTTCGAAGCGGCCGGCGGCGACGATCTGGTGCTGCGCGCGGACGCCGACCCCAGCCTGCGCGAGAACTTGGTCGGCCCGATTCTGCGCGGGCTGGGAGTCTCCGAGTTGAAGCCCCGCGCCGACACCGATGAACTTGAAGCCGCCGCCGCGCTGTGCCGCAGCGCCGGGTACTGGGCGCTGCCGTACCCGGTGGCCGAATGCCTCTCCGCACCAGCCGATCTCGACGTTGACGGGCTGATCGTGGTCGCCGACCATGCCCCCGCCGGTGTGGTGGCGGGCCTGTCGAAGCGCTGGGCTACGGTCACGCTGGCCGGGGTGCGCAGCACCGTGGTGGGGCAGTCGGAGGCCCGGCCGGCCCTGATGGCAGGCCTGACCTTGGCGCAGCTTGACCACGCCGGTGCCGGGGATGTTGCGCTGGCGCTGACGCTGCCCTGCTGGACGCTGCTGGGGATGCTGGACCGGGCAATGGATCTGACCATCGCCCACGTGCGACTGCGCGAACAGTTCGGCCAGGCGCTGTCGGCGTTCCAGGGCGTGCAGTTCCAGCTCACCGACGCCGAGGTGGAGCGCGCGGGGGTGGACATGCTGGCCAAATACGCGCTGTGGAGCATCGCGACCGGGCGACCCGAAGCCACCGATGACGCGCTGGCGCTGCGATCGGCGACGCTGGAAGCCGCCGAAGTGGTGTTCCGCATCTGCCATCAGCTGCACGGCGCCGTCGGGTTCTGCGACGAGACCGCACTGTCGTGGCTGTCGCGCTACAGCCAGCCGCTGCGCCGCCTGCCGTGGGGGCTGTCGGCCACCCGCGACCGGCTGGCCCGCCGCGCTCAACAGACCGGGCTGACGGGACTCTACGCATGAAATACGACCTGCCCCAGGAAATCACAGTGACCGGCGACGGCCCGGTCCGCACCGTCACGATCAACCGGCCCGACGAGCTGAACAGCGTCAACGCCAACCTGCACTGGGGCCTGGCCAACGTGTGGCGCCAACTGGCCGCCGACAAAGCGGTCCGGGTGGTGGTGCTGACCGGCGCCGGACGGGCGTTCTCCGCCGGCGGCGACCTGAACTGGATCACCACCTTCCTCGACGACGAAGCCGCCCGAGACGAGAGCATCCGCGAAGGGGCTCAGATCGTCGAAGAGATGCTGCGGTTCCCGCTGCCGATCATCGCGGCCGTCAACGGCCCCGCCGTCGGATTGGGCTGCAGCGTGGCGGTGCTCTGCGACATCGTGTTGATTTCGCAGAGCGCCTATCTCGCCGATCCGCACGTGGCGGTGGGGCTGGTCGCTGGTGACGGTGGAGCCGCCCTCTGGCCGCTGATCACCCCGATCCTGCGATCCCGCGAATACCTCTACACCGGCGATCGCATCGACGCCGCCACCGCCGTCGAGCTCGGGCTGGCCAGCCGCGCGGTGGCCCCCGAAGAGCTGCTGCCGCAAGCCCATCAGCTGGCCGACCGCCTGGCGGCGCAGCCGCCCGAGGCGCTGCAGGGCACCAAGCGGGTGGTCAACATGTATCTGTCGCAGGTGCTGGCCGGGCCGCTGCAAGCCGGGTTCGCCGCCGAGGTTGCGACCATGAAGTCCGAGGAACACCGGCAGCGTTTACTCGCCTTCGCAGAGCGGGCAAGGACAACATGACCGCCGACAACGACTTTCGCCTTCAGGTACGCCAGTGGTGCCGCGACAACATTCCCGCGGACTGGCGCCGCGCCCAAACCGGAGTGAGTGAGGCCGAGTTCGTCGACTTCCAGCGCAGTTGGTTCGCGACCCTGCACAGCGCCGGGTTCGCGGTCCCGCACTGGCCGCGCGAATGGGGCGGCGGGATGTCCGTGGCTGACCAGGCCGTGCTGTACCAGGAGCTCGCCGCCCACGATGCGCCCCGGTTGGTGCTAGCCTTCGTCGGCATCCACCACGCGGCCGCCACCTTGCTGGCGGCCGGAACACCGGAGCAGCGCAGCCGGCATCTGCCGGCGATCCTCGACGGCGAGATCTGGGTGCAGGGCTTCTCCGAACCCGAAGCCGGCTCCGACCTGGCATCGCTGCGCACCACCGCCCGCCGGGTGGGCGATGACTACGTCGTGAACGGCCAGAAGCTGTGGGCCAGCGGCGCGCGCCACGCGCGGTGGTGCCTGCTGCTGGCCCGCACCGACCCGGATGCCCCCAAACGCAAAGGCATCTCGTACTTCCTGCTGGACATGGCCACCCCCGGGGTGCAGGTGCGGCCCGTCCGCAATGCAATCGGCGACCAGCATTTCTGCGAGATCTTCCTTGACGACGTGGTGATCCCGGCAGCGAACCTGATCGGCGCGGAGAACACCGGCTGGCAAGTCGCCCAGGCCACCCTGGGCGCCGAGCGCGGCCTGACCATGCTCGAGCTCGCCGAACGCCTGGGTTGCGCCGGATTCCGTTGGCTGGTCGACGCCGCCCCGACTGATGACCCGGTAGTGGCCGATCGACTGGCGCAGCTGGAAACCGAGATCACCGCGCTGCGCGGCATGTGCCGCCAACTGGTGGCGGGCGTCGAAGCAGGCACCGCCGGCCCGGCCGACGCCTCGATCGTGAAGCTGTTCTACAGCGAATTGCTGCAGCGGCTCGCCGACTTCGGGGCCGAGATCGGTGGGCTAGACGCCCACACCGTGCTCGACAAGCCACTGTCCAGCGGCTGGGAATCGGGATCGTGGGTGCTGGACTTCATCGGCTCCTGGGAATGGACCATCCCCGGCGGCTCCAGTGAGATCCAGCGCACGATCATCGGCGAACGCGGCCTTGGCCTGCCCAGAGAGCCGAGCATGCCGTGACCACAACCGATTTCGCCGAACTGCACGACGACCTGCGCGCGGTCGCCGCCGACGTACTGGACCGTGACCCCGTGGTCGACTGGTCCACCGTCGTCGACGCCGGCTGGGTGGGGTTGGAGGTTCCCGAAGCCCTCGGCGGTGCGGGGGCGAGCTTCGCCGAAGTCGCGGTGATCTGCCAGGAACTGGGTCGCGCCGCCGCAACATCGCACTATCTGGGCAGTGCGGTGTTGACGATGGGCTTGCTGAACAGCCTGCAGGACAGCGAGGTCCGCGACGGACTGCTGGCCGACGTCGCCGCCGGACGGGCCCGCGTTGCTGCGGTGATCGGGGGATCGTTCACCCTCGACACCGAACGGCGGCTGACCGGCCGTGCGGATTTCGTACCGGACGCCGACGGCGCCGACCGACTGCTGGTAGTAGCGACCGACACGTCCGGTGCTGATGTCGCGGTCGTCGTCGAGACGCTGAGCGTCACCGCGCAACCAGTGCTCGACGAGACCTGCCACGTCGCCGCCGTTACAGCCGAGCGGATCGAAGTGGCCGACGCGGCCGTGCTGCGGTTCGCCGGCAGCCCACCGGTCCTCGGGCATCGGGCGGCGGTCGCGGTGGCGTGCGACAGCCTCGGTCTGGCCGAGGCCATGCTCACCGCGACGGTGTCGTATGCGCAGACCCGTGCGCAGTTCGGCCGGCCCATCGGCTCCTTCCAAGCGGTCAAGCACGCCTGTGCCGACATGTTGGTGAAAGTCACGGTGGCCCGCACCCTGGTGCGCGACGCGGTCCACGCCGTGGCGACGGCCGGGTCCGACGGCTCAGACGTGGATGCGGCCGTCGCTATGGCGAAGTCCTACACCTGTGCGGCCGCCGTCGACGTGGTCGGCAAAGCACTGCAACTGCACGGCGGCATCGGCTATACGTGGGAGAGCGGTATCCACGTCTACCTGAAGCGCGCCACTTTCAACCGGTCGCTGTTCGGATCCCCGGCAGCGCACCGTCGTCGTCTCGCTCAACGGTATTAACAAGTAAAGCAAGGAGTTTCGAGAAGTGGGTGTGCCCGTCTATCGCCGGATCCTGGAACTGTTCGAGGCCGAAGGCGTCAACACGCTGTTCGGCATCCCCGACCCCAACTTCGTGCACATGTTCGTCGAGGCCGAACAACGAGGTTGGTCGGTGGTGGCGCCGCACCACGAGGAGAGCGCCGGGTTCATGGCCGAGGCCGCCTCGCGGATGACCGGCCGGCCGGGCCTGTGCATCGGCACCCTGGGGCCCGGGGTGGCCAACATCGCCGGGGCGATGATGTGCGCGCGAGTGGAGAACTCCCCGGTGGTGTTCTTGGGCGGACAGCGTGCCCGCATCACCGAGCGGCGGGTGCGGCGCGGGCGCATCCAATTCGTCCGCCAGGAAGAACTTTTCACGCCGTCGGTGAAGTACAGCGCGTCGATCGAATACGCCGATCAGACCGACGAGATCGTGCACGAGGCCATCCGCCGCGCCATGTCGGGCACTCCTGGTCCGGCCTATATCGAATACCCGTCGCACGTCATCCTCGAAGAGCTCGACGTCGCCGGTCCACCCGAGCCGCACCGCTACCGGCTGGTGAATCAGCGAGCCGGCGCGCCCGAGGTCGCGCAAGCCGCCGAGATCATCCGCACGGCGTCCAGTCCCATCCTGCTGGTGGGCCACGGGGTACACACCTCGCGCAGTGCGGCCGCCGTCGCCGAGCTGGCCAAGCTGATGGCCTGCCCGGTGATCCAGACCTCCGGCGGCACCGCGTTCATCCCGGGGCTGGAGGAACGCACCTTCCCCTACGGCTTTTCCACGGCGGCCGTCGAGGCCGTCGCCGGCTCGGACGTCTGCGTGGCGCTGGGCACCGAGCTGGGCGAGCCGGTGCACTACGGCACCACTCGGCACTGGGCCGACAAGAACGGCGAGCGCAAGTGGATCTACGTCGAACAGGACCCGCTGGCGATCGGGGTGAACCGGCCGGTGGACGTAGCCCTGGTAGGTGACCTGCGGGGCATCGTCCCGCAGTTGATCGAGGAGCTCAAAGGCAGCCCCCGCGACCCTTCCGCCGACCTGGACCGGTGGATCAAACAGGACGCCGACCAGCTCGCCGAACTGGCCGAAACCGCACCGGCCGGCCGTTCCCCGGTGCACCCGGCGCGCTTCGTGGTCGAGGCCACCCGGGCTTTCCCGGCCGACGGCATCATGGTGCGCGACGGCGGCGCAACGGTGATCTTCCAATGGACCTATTCGCAGGCCAAGCCGCACGACGTGATGTGGAACCAGAACTTCGGGCACCTGGGCACCGGGTTGCCCTATGCCGTGGGCGCCTCGGTCGCTGAGGGCGGCAAGCGGCCGGTGATGCTGCTGACCAGCGACTCGGCGTTCCTGTTTCACATCGCCGAGCTGGAGACCGCCGCCCGGCTGGGACTGCCACTGGTCTGCGTCGTGGGTGTGGACCACCAATGGGGCCTGGAAGTCGGCGTCTACAAGCGGACCTTCGAGCAACCCTCGCCGCAGCCCGGCGTGCACTGGGGCAAGGACGTCCGGTTCGACAAGATTGCCGAGGGCATGGGCGCCCGGGGGGAGTACGTCGATGACGAGACGCAGATCGGGCCGGCCATCGAGCGTGCCTTCGCCGCCGGCGGGACCGCGGTGATCCACGTCTGCATTGACCCCAAGGCCAACTCCGAAGAGATGCCCAACTACGCCGAGTTCCGTACCTGGTACGCCGAAGGAACCCAGTAAACGAGAATGTTATTCTCGTTTTCGGCTAACAATGTGCACGCGCTGATGGGCTGGAGGAAACCATGTCCGGCGGAATGAGCTTCGAACTGACCGAGGACCAGCAGCTGATCCGGCAGTCGGTCGCCGAACTCGCGGCGAAGTTCGACGACCACTACTGGATGACCAAGGACCAGGCGCACGAATTCCCGCAGGAGTTCTACGACGCCATCGCCGGCGGCGGCTGGCTGGGCATGACCATCCCCGAGGAGTACGGCGGCCACGGGCTGGGCATCACCGAGGCCACCATCCTGGCCGAGGAAGTGGCGCGATCGGGCGGCGGGATGAATGCCGCCAGCTCGATCCACATGTCGATCTTCGGCATGCAGCCGGTCGTGGTCTTCGGCTCGGACGAGATGAAAGCCGAAACCCTGCCCCGCATCGTCAACGGCGACCTGCACGTGTGCTTCGGCGTCACCGAACCGACCGCGGGCCTCGACACCTCCCGCATCACCACCTTCGCCAAGCGTGACGGCAGCGATTACGTGGTAAATGGGCGCAAGGTGTGGATCTCCAAAGCCCTGGAGTCCGAGAAGATCCTGCTGCTGACCCGCACCGAGTCCCGGGAGGATGTGGAGAGGCGAGGGGCCAAACCCACCGACGGCCTGACCCTGTTCCTCACCGACATCGACCGCGACCACGTCGACATCCGGCCGATCACCAAAATGGGCCGCAACGCGGTGTCGTCCAACGAGGTGTTCATCGACGACCTGCGCATCCCGGCCGAACACCGGATCGGTGAAGAGGGCAAGGGCTTTTCCTACATCCTGCACGGGCTCAACCCCGAACGCATGCTGATCGCCGCCGAGGCGCTGGGTATCGGCCGCGTCGCGCTGGACCGTGCGGTCAAGTACGCCAACGAACGCGTGGTGTTCGACCGGCCGATCGGCATGAACCAGGGCATCCAGTTCCCGCTCGCCGACTCACTGGCCCGCCTGGACGCCGCTGAATTGATCCTGCGCAAGGCCACCTGGCTCTACGACAACGGTAAGCCCTGCGGCCGCGAAGCCAACATGGCCAAGTATTTATGCGCGGATGCTGGGTTCTCTGCGGCGGACCGCGCTTTGCAGACCCACGGCGGGATGGGCTATTCGGAGGAATATAACATCTCCCGGTTCTTCCGCGAGTCGCGCCTGATGAAGATCGCCCCGGTCAGCCAGGAGATGATCCTGAACTTCCTGGGTTCCCATGTGCTCGGCCTGCCGAGGAGCTACTGATGGCCGGCTACTTCGACCTGACCGGCCGAAGCGCGGTGGTGACCGGGGCGGCCGGCGGCATCGGCTCAGCGGTCGCGGCCGCACTTGCGGAAGCCGGGGCCGCGGTGCTGGTCACCGACGTCGACGGAGATGCGGCAGCTGCGGTGGCCGAACGGATTTCGGCCTCTGGTGGCCGGGCCGAATCGGCGGAGCTCGATGTCACAGACCGGGACTCGGCCGAGGCGGCCGCCGCCAAGGCCGCGGAACTGGCTGACGGAAAAATCCACATCCTGATCAACAACGCCGGCGTCACCCGCCCGGCGATGTTCGACAAGCTCACCGCCGAGTCGATGCGACTGTTGCTCGACGTGCACAGCGTCGGCGCCTTCACCTGCACCCAGGCGGTGCTGCCGTATGTCCCCACCGACGGCACCGGCCGCATCGTCAACGTGACGTCGGCGGCGGGCCTGACCGGCACCCTCGGCCAGGTCAACTACTCGGCGGCCAAGGCGGCGCTGATCGGCTTCACCAAGTCGCTGGCCCGGGAACTGGCGACCAAGCGGATCTGCGTCAACGCGCTGGCCCCGCTGGCGGCGACCCCGATGACCGAGACCATTCGCACCAATGAGAAGTTTGCGGCCAACATGATGAACCGCATCCCGATGAAGCGCTGGGCCGAGCCCAGCGAGGTCGCCGGTGCGTTCGTCTTCATGGCCTCCGATGCCGCCTCCTACGTCACCGGGCAGGTGCTGCCGGTCGACGGCGGCATGGTGATGTGATGCCGGAGCCCTCCAGCGGACCGTTGGCCGGCATCACGGTGGTGGCGCTGGAACAGGCGGTGTCGGCGCCGATGTGCAGCCGTGCCCTGGCCGATTTCGGGGCACGGGTCATCAAGGTGGAAAACCCCGACGGGGGTGACTTCGCTCGCTACTACGACGATGTCGTCTGTGGTCCTGGAGGCCAGGCCGCGCACTTCGTCTGGGTCAATCGCGGCAAAGAGTCGGTGACCCTGGATCTGAAAAGCGAAGCGGGACGCGATGTCCTGCACCGGCTGTTGGACCGTGCCGACGTGCTGGTGTCCAACCTCGCGCCGGGTGCCACCGCACGGCTTGGTCTTTCCCCCGAGCAGATGGCGCACCGGCACCCGAACGTGATCGCCGTCGAGATCGACGGCTACGGTGCCGGCGGACCGCTGTCGCACAAACGGGCCTACGACCTGCTGGTGCAGGCCGAATCGGGAGTGTGCTCGGTGACCGGCAATCCGGGCGCACCGGCCAAACCGGGCCCGCCGGTCGCGGACGTCACCACCGGCCTGTACGCGGCGCTGTCGATCATGGCCCTGCTGGTCGACCGCAAAGGAGCAGGTGCCCAACCGGATTTGCCCGCGCCCTCGGTCAGCGTGAGCTTGTTCGACACCATGGCCGAGATGATGGGCTACCACTTGACCTATGCTCGGCACTCCGGGATCGACCAGCAGCCGCTGGGCATGAGCTCACCGGCGGTGGCGCCCTACGGCGCGTATCCGACCGCGGACGGCCACACCGTGGTGCTGGGCACCACCAACGACCGGGAATGGCAGCGGCTGGCCCGGGAACTACTGGGCCGCAACGATCTCGCCGACGACCCGCGCTTCGCCGGCAACGCCGACCGGGTCGCCAACCGGGCGGTCCTGGACGAGGCGATCGCCGCGTGGTGCGCCGCGAACACGTTGACGCACATCCAGGATGCCGCCGACGCCGCCGGGATCGGCAACGCTCGGTACAACACCCCCAGCGACGTGCTGGCACATCCGCAGCTCGATCAGCGCGACCGGTGGCACTCGATCGACACCCCGAACGGCCCCATCCCGTCGCTGCTGCCGCCTCCGGTGATCGCCGGCTACCGCCCGCCGATGGGGGCCGTGCCGGGCCTGGGCGAACACACCGACGCGGTGCTGGACGAACTCGGCCTGACCGGCGAGGAGATCGTCGCGCTGCGCGTCGACGGTGTCATACGGCAGGCTGGACGCTGATGGCCTCCGACACTGCGCCCGTGCTGCTTTGCGCCGATCGCGACGGCGTGCGGACGCTGACTCTGAACCGGCCGGCCCGCAAGAACGCGATCAACCCGGCGCTGTGGCGACAGCTGCGGGATGCACTGCGCGATGCCGCCGACGACCCCGACCTGCGGGCCTTGGTGATCACCGGCGCTGGCGGGGCATTCTGTTCGGGCGCTGACATCGGCACACCCGATGACGTGCACCCGGTGGAGAAGCTGCGCCGACTGTCCGACGTCGCACTGGCCCTGCACGAGCTGACCATCCCCACCATCGCGAAGGTGACCGGCGTCGCGGTGGGGGCCGGCTGGAATCTGGCGCTGGGCTGTGACCTGGTGGTTGCGACACCGGAATCGACGTTCTGCCAGATCTTCTCGAAGCGTGGGCTCTCGATCGATCTGGGCGGATCCTGGCTGCTGCCCAAACTCGTCGGCCTACAACAGGCCAAGCGCCTCGCGCTGCTCGCCGAAACCATCGACGCCGGCGAGGCCCAAGCGCTGAACCTGGTGACCTGGGTGGTGGGCGCCGGCGAGATCGACGAGTTCGTCGACGAACTCGCCGGGCGGCTGGCCGCCGGCCCGCCGCGGGCGCTGGCGCAGACCAAGGCACTGCTCAACCAGGGCGCCGACGCCACCCTGCCCGAGGCCCTGGCCAATGAGTCACGAGCCCAGATCGTCAATTTCGCGGGCACCGACGCCGCGGAAGCCTATGCGGCGTTCGCCGAGAAACGCACGCCGCGCTTCACCGGCGGATGGCCGCCGAAGTCAACGAGATCGGAGTAGTCAGATGCGACCCACGGTGATCGTCGGAGCGGTACGCACCCCCGTCGGAAAGCGCAACGGCGGGCTGGCCGGCACCCACGCCGCCGACCTGTCCGCGATCGTGCTCAACGAACTGATGGAGCGCACCGGAACCGACCCCGACGGCGTCGACGACGTGATCTGGGGCTGCGTGTCCCAGGTCGGCGACCAGTCCTCCAACATCGGCCGATACGCGGTGCTGGCCGCCGGCTGGCCCGAGCACGTCCCGGCGACCACGGTCAACCGGGCCTGCGGATCCAGCCAGCAGGCGCTGGACTTCGCGGTGCAGGCCGTGATGTCGGGCCAGCAGGACATCGTGGTCGCCGGCGGTGTGGAGGTGATGAGCCGGGTCCCACTCGGTGCTGCCCGGGCCACCGGCGAGCCCTTCGGCCCCAAAGCACTGGCCCGCTATGACGGCTTTCAGTTCAACCAGGGCATCGGCGCCGAGATGATCTGCGAGAAATGGGGTTTCGACCGCGCCCAGGTCGATGAGTATTCGGCGCGTTCACACGAGCTGGCCGCCGCCGCGCAGGACATCGGTGCGTTCCGCGATCAGATCGTCCCGGTCGCGACCGACGGCGGCGTGGTGGACGCCGACGAGGGCATCCGCCGCGGCACCACCGCCGAGAAGCTTGCCGGACTCAAGCCGGCCTTCCGCGAAGACGGCATGATCCACGCCGGCAACTCTTCGCAGATCTCCGACGGCGCCGCAGCACTTTTGGTGATGAGCGAGGACGAGGCCGCTCGGCGCGGGCTGGCCCCGCTGGTGCGCTACACCGCCGGCGCGGTGACCGGCGCCGACCCGGTGCTGATGCTCACCGGGCCCATCCCGGCGACTGCGAAGGTGCTCAAGCGTGCCGGACTGAGCATCGACGAGATCGGCGTCTTCGAAGTCAACGAGGCCTTCGCCCCGGTGCCCATGGCGTGGCTGGCCGACACCGGCGCCGACGCCAAGCGACTCAACCCGCTCGGCGGGGCGATCGCGCTGGGCCACCCGCTCGGAGCGTCGGGCGCGGTGTTGATGATCAGGATGATTCATCACATGCGCGACAACGGGATTCGCTACGGCCTGCAGACCATGTGCGAGGGCGGCGGCACCGCCAACGCCACCATCGTCGAGCTGGTCGGCTAGGGGAGTAGTTCCATGCGGCGCGATCTGTTCACCCAAGACCATGAAGCGTTCCGGGAACTGGCCCGCGACTTCATCGAGAAGCATGTGGTGCCCGAGTACCCCAAGTGGGAGAAGGCCGGCCGGATGCCCCGCGAGGTGTTCGCACACCTGGGCTCGCTGGGCATGCTCGGCGTGGCGATTCCGGAGGAGTACGGCGGCGGGGGTACCGACGACTACCGCTACAACGTGGTGTTGCAAGAGGAAGCGGCGCGCGCCCTGGTCACGCTGTCCACGGTGCGCACCCAACTCGAGGTGATCCTGCCGTACTTCCTGCATTACACGAACGACGAGCAGCGGGCGCGCTGGTTCCCCGGGATGGCGGCCGGCACGCTGCTCACCGCGATCGCGATGACCGAGCCGGGCACCGGATCGGATCTGGCCGGGATGCGCACCACCGCGGTCCGGGACGGCGAGGATTACATCCTCAACGGCGCCAAGACCTTCATCACCGGCGGCATCCAGGCCGACCTGGTGATCGTGGTGGCCCGCACCTCCACCGACCCCGACAACCGTCGCGCGGGTCTGACGCTGCTGGTGGTCGAGGACGGCATGCCCGGCTTCGAACGGGGCCGCGAACTGGACAAGATGGGCTGCAAGGTCCAAGACACCGCCGAACTGTCCTTCACCGACGTCCGCGTTCCGGTGGCCAACCGGCTAGGGGAGGAAGGCGAGGCCTTCCGGTACCTGGGGCACAATCTTGCCCAGGAACGCCTCACGGTGGCGGTCGGGTCGGTCGCCCAAGCCCGGTCGGCGCTGGCGGCCACCATCGACTACGTCAAAGGCCGTAACGTCTTCGGCTCGCCGGTCGCGTCGTTCCAGAACACCAAGTTCGAGTTGGCGGCGGTCTCCACCGAGATCGAGGCCGCCCAGTGTCTGCTTGACAAGGCGGTCGCCGAGCACGTCGAGGGTGTGCTGTCGGCCGCCGACGCCGCCCGCACCAAACTGTTCTGCACCGAGATGCAGGCCCGGGTCATCGACCGCTGCCTGCAGCTGTTCGGCGGCTACGGCTACATGATGGAGTACCCGATCGCGCGGCTGTACACCGATGCGCGCGTCGCCCGGATCTATGCCGGGACCAGCGAAGTCATGAAGATGATCATCGCCAAGTCGTTGGGTTTGTGAGCCCGGGACCCTACGGTTGTGAGCTCGTAACCAAAATTTGTTGGATGAGACCCTTGTCACAGCGGGCATAACCAACCTACTGTGTGTTCACTTGGTTGGTTAAGCGAAGGAGACCGGTGACGTCACCCCGGCCGTACGCCACACTTCTCGCCAAAGGCGAGGACCGCAGGCAGCGGATTCTGTTGTCGGCTGAGCACCTGCTTTCCCGCAACGGTTGGCGCAACACCTCGCTGGCGCAGATCGCCCGCAACGCGGGCGTCAGCGCGGCCGGCCTGTTGCACCATTTCGCGTCCAAGGAGCAGTTGCTGCATGCGGTGCTCGACGCCCGCGACGCCGACGACGACATTCACGCCGACCGCAGCGGCGACCTCATTGAGGAGATCCAACGGGTGGCCGAGCGCTTCACCCGGGCGCCCGAACTGGTCGGCACTTTCACCGTGCTGCTCGCCGAGAACGTCCTGCCCGAGGCGCCGCTGCACGACCGGATGCTGCACCGGTATCGCAGCGCGCTGGAGATCGTGGCCGACCTGATCCGTCGCGGCATGGACGACGGCCGCTACCGCACAGACCTCAACGCGACCGTCAAGGCCGCGGAGATTATCGCCTTTATCAACGGAATGGAGATGTCATGGCTGCTGGATCCCTCAATACCTCTGACCGAAGTGTTCGCGGGGTACGCGGAAACGCTGGCCCGCGACTTCGCTCCGCGGGAAAAGGACGCTCGGCGGTGAGCGGGGCCGGGGAGCAGGACATGCGCTACCGGTTCGACATCGTGGGCCGCAGCGTCGTCGACGTCGTGATGGCCGCCGGCGGCTGGCTCTATGACCGCGCGACGGCCGGCTGGGACGTCACGGTAATGATCCTGGACGCCCCCGAAAACACTGACACCCGGCCCCTGGAGATCCTCGGCGCCAAGGTGCTGGACCTGGCGTCGGTGCTCACCCAGTGGGAGCACTGGCCGCACCCGCAGACCATCGCGGTGTGCGCCGAGATGTTCGACGGCCACGCTCAGGTACGCCAGGGCGTGATCGACGCGCTGGAGCACAGCAGCACCGAGGTGACGTTGTGGGGCGACGTGCCGGCCGAATTGGACAGCGACGTCGACGCCCGCCACCACCGGCTCAGCGCGGCCGCTCGCGCCTTCAAGGCGCAGGCGCTGCGTGCGGCCGGCATCGACCCGGCGAGTTCGCACGCCCGGGACGCCCACATCGAGGCGTTCCGCTGCGGGCCGGCGGCATGTACCTCGGTCGCGGCGGACCTGAGCCCAGCCAGTTGAGGGGTACGGGCGGCACGCGACCGAAATGATGCCTGACGCGCTGGCACGCTCCCTGGTGCTGGTGACGGACTATCGGGTGCCGGATCCGGCCAGGGTTTGGCCGCTGATGCAGCGACACCGCGACAGCCTTGCCCACCTGGGCGCCCATCACGTCCTCGTCTATACCTCGACCGTGGATCCAGGCCGGGTGCTGGCGGTGATGGCGCTCCACGCCGCGCAGCCGGTCGTCGACCTGCTACGCGATGAGGCCTTCATGGCTTGGTTCGACGCCGTCGGCGTCAGCGACATCCCGGCGGTGTTCGCCGGGGAACTGGTGGAGCGGATCGTTCTCACCGATCCGCAGTTCGAACCGCCCGGGTCATTCGGCGGTCCCGGCTTCGGCTCTCCTTCGTCGAGCCTCGCCGAACCGCCGGGGTCATTCGGCGGTCCCGGCTTCGGCTCTCCTTCGTCGAGCCTTGCCGAACCGCCGGGCGTAGTAGTCGCCGCGGTGGCCGAAGTCGGCGACACCCGGGCACTGATCTCCCACGTTCACGCCACCGAGAAACACTTCACCGCGGCCGGTATCCGAAAGATCTTGGTGTTCCAGGCCTTCGACAACCCGCGCGAGATCTTCATGCTGCAAGAAGCAGACGACGAATTCGGCGCCGGGCAGTGGATCAATGAACCCGAGTTCGCCTCCGAGTGGATCACCCGAGCCGGCGTCGGGATCTATCCGCCGGTGTTCGTCGGTCGCCTGGCGCACCTGATGCGCGTCGGCGACGAATCCGAAACGGCCGACGAGCCGGCCAGTTGAGCGCTCAGTCGCTGGCCGGCAGCGGCTTGGCTTCCTTGATGCTCAGCGGCACAGTACCGATGCTCAAGGTTCCGGCGCCGGCCTTGGTCACCAGCACCTCGGCGCCGGCCTCGTCGACGTAGCGCTTGCCCATCACCGCACCGGCGGAGAAGTCCGGGTCCAGCGTCGCGCCCGCGGAAGTGGTGTCATCCAGTGGCACCATCGGGGCGCCGCCAGCGCGCAGATCATCGAGGCTGTCGGCGGTCTTGACGACGATGACCTGAGTGTCGCAGACCTGACTCTTCAGGCGGCTACCGGACTTGATCATTGCGCCCCTTCGGCATTGGCGGTTTGCAGTGCGTCGATATCGCAGACGAGTTCCCGGCGCAACACCTTGCCGGTCGGTGTGGTCGGCAACTCCGACCGGAAGACGATCCGGTCGGGGGTGCGGGATCCTCGTAGCTGCTGTCGAACATACTCGCGCAGTGCCTCGGGATCCGGCGACGCACCCGGTGCCGGCACCACGCACGCGACGATGATCTGTCCCCACTCCGGGTCGGGTGCGCCGACCACCGCGACTTCACGGACTTCGGGGTGCTCGACCAGTACGTCCTCGATCTCGGCGGGGGCGATGTTCTCCCCACCCCGGATGATGGTGTCGTCGGAGCGCCCAACGATGAACAGGTAGCCGTCCTCGTCGAGTAGAGCAAGGTCGCGGGTGGGGAACCAGCCCTCGGCGTCGAGCACCGATCCGATGCCGGTGTATTTGCCTGAAACCTGTTCGCCGCGCACGTACAGCTCGCCGGGTTGTCCGGCTTGCAGCACTCGGCCCTCGTCGTCGCGGATGACGGCTTCGATCCCGGGCACCGCGCGGCCGACCGACCCCAACCGCTTGCGGACGGCTTCCTTGCTGGACGCGTAGGCGGTCCGGTGGTCTTCGGGGGTCAGCACCGCGACCGTCGAACTGGTCTCGGTCAGACCGTAGGCGTTGACGAAGCCGACTTCGGGCAGCAGATCCAGTGCGCGGCGCACCAGCGGCAACGCCACCTTGGAGCCGCCGTAGGCGAGGTTGCGCAGGGTTGCCAGCGGAGTCGGGCGGGCTTCGAGCTCGGAGACGATGCGCTCCAACATGGTTGGGACCACGGTTGCGGTGGTCACTGCCTCGGTGTTGACCAGGCGGATCCATTCCGAGGCGCTGAACCGACGCAAATATACCGCTTTGCGTCCGGCGTAGAGATTGCTCAGCGCCGCGCCAACGCCGGCGATGTGATACGGCGGCACGCAGATCAGCGCGGCATCCGAGGGGTCCGCGGAGCCGAACTCAACCGTCTGTGTCACGTAGCTGGTCAGGTTGTTGTGCGTCAGCTCAACGGCTTTGGGCTTGGAGGTGGTGCCCGAGGTGAACAGCACCACCGCCACGTCGTCGGGATCGGGCCACTGCACCACGGGCGTGGCGGTCTGGGCGCGGGCGCAGAAGGTGGCTGAATCCATTACCGCGTCGGACATGCCGCCGCTATCGATATCGCCGAGGATGTCGCGGTATTCCTTGTCGACCACGACCAGCGGCTGTGGCAGTCGTTCGATCAGCTCCCGCAGCGCCTGGCCACTGAGCCGGTAGTTCAGCGGCGCGAACGGCCGTCCGGACCGCGCCGCGGAGAACAGCAGCAGCGGCAGCATGTCACCGCCCATCCCGACGTAGGCCACGCTGGCGGCGCCGGTCTCCTCGATCACTCCCGCTCCGGCATCGGCGAGGGCGTTGAGTTCCGCAGTGGTGTAGCGGGTGGTCTCGGAGACGACCGCGACCCGATCCGGGTCGGCGGACACCGCCATCTCCAGCAGCAGCGAAATACTCACCGTTGCGCCCTCCGAACAACCATGAGAACGACATTATCATTTTTCGGTAGTTTCGATATCGTACGGGCTGTGGCAACACCGCCGCTGGGTACGCTGACGGCGACATGATCGAAACGGTCGACCTCGACGCCCCTGCTCCCGACACCGCGCCCGGCGCCGGGATCACCATCGCGACAGGCGTTCGCTTCGACACCGCGCACGCCGAACACTGCCTGCAACACGCCACCTTCACCCTCACCGAGACCGAGACCACGGATCGCCGGGTGATCACCGTCGCCTCGGTGCCCGAGGCGCTCGCCGAGATCACCGACCGCTGCGCGCGCTGGCCGCAGGCGGCGGCGATCTGCGACGACGTGCTGCGCGCGGTAGACCCGGCGGCACCGGCCTGGTCCGGGGTGGTCACCGAATCGCTGGCCTACTCGGTGCTGCAAGCCGGCCCGGAGTTCGCCGGCTGGCTGGCGGCCCGCGGCCCGGCCGCCGTGCCGGAGGTCGCCGAACCCCTGCTGCTCGACCGCGACGGCGACACCCTGCGACTGCGCTTCAACCGGCCGCAACGCCACAACGCCTTCGACAACGCGACCCGGGCCGTCCTGCTCGATGGACTGGCCGTAGCCGCCGCCGACCCCTCGATCGACGAAGTGGTGCTCAGCGGAGTCGGACCGTCGTTCTGCAGCGGTGGCGACCTCGCCGAGTTCGGCGGATTCACCGACGTGGCCAGCGCGCATCTGGCCCGCACCCGGCACAGCCCGGCGCTGGCGTTGGATGCGATGACCGCTCGGCTGGGCGCGCGTTGTCGGGCCGAGATCCACGGCCAGGTGCTGGGCAGCGGCCTGGAGATGGCCGCCTTCTGCGGCTGGGTGCGGGCGGATCCGGCCACGATATTGGGACTACCCGAGCTGAGCCTGGGTCTGATCCCAGGTGCGGGCGGCACCGTCAGCGTCACCCGCAGGATCGGGCGGTGGCGTACCGCCTATCTCATCCTGTCCGGCCGCACCCTTGACGCGAAGACCGCGCTGCGGTGGGGTCTTGTCGATGAGGTCACGTGACGGCCGCAGCCGCCTGGGGTGCGTCGGGGCTGGCCTGGCTGACCGGGCAGCCTGACGGCCGCCCGGATTTCTCCCGGGCCGCGGTACTGCAGCGCGCTACGCAGGTGCTGAACCGCTTCACCGCCGCGACCGGTGCCCGGGCCGACGCCGCGGAGCTGCTGGCCGGCCGGGCCGGGCTGCTCGGCTGGACGCGTGCCGGGCGGGTCTCGGCCGGGGGAGCCTCGCGGCTGCTGGCCGCCGCGGATGGGTGGTGGGCGCTGACGCTCTCTCGCGCCGACGACCTCGACGCCGTGCCCGCCCTGATCGAATCCGAGTGCCGCGAGCCATGGGCGGCTATCGCTGGGTGGTCTTCGAAACGGCCGGTGGCCGATGTCGTGCGGCGGGCGCGGCTGCTGGATCTGCCCGCCACCGCACTGGGTGAGGCCGCCCCCGCTGCGCCGGTGATTCGCCGGGTGTGGCCGGCGGGCCCGGTCCGCGGTCTGCGCGGTGCGCTCGTCGTCGACCTGACCTCGTTGTGGGCCGGGCCGCTGTGCGGGCAACTGTTGGCGCGGGCCGGGGCGACGGTGATCAAGGTGGAAAGCCCGTCCCGCCTGGACGGCAGCCGCGGCGGTCCTAGCTCCTTCTTCGACTGGATGAACGGTGGAAAGCTCTCCTGCGCCGTGGATTTCGACCGCGATGCGGGGGCCCTGGCCCAGTTGCTGGCCGCCGCGGATGTGGTGTTGGAGGGCTCGCGCCCGGCCGCCCTGGCCCGCCGGGGCCTGGGCCCGCTCGACGTGGCGGGCCGGCCGGGGCGGGTATGGCTGCAGATCACCGCGCACGGCGCCGAGAGCGGCTACGCCGGGTTCGGCGACGACGCCGCGGTGGCCGGCGGCCTGGTGGGTGATGGTCCGGTGTTCTGCGCCGACGCCATCGCCGACCCGTTGACCGGCATCGAAGCCGCTGCGGCGGTGTCGGATTCGTTGGCCCGCGGCGGGGGCGAGCTGATCACGGTGGCGCTGGCCGCCGTCGCCGCCAACTATGCCGCCCTGCCGAAGGGTGTCCCTGACGGTGAGGTACAGGTGCTACCGCCGCCACGTCCTCGTATTCAGGGCGCCGGTCCAGCGCTGGGGGCCGACAACGCCCGAATCAGCGACCTCGTGGCGGCGCGGTGCTGATCCAGCGAGCGGTACTGCTGGACGGGTCGCGGGTCGACATCCGGCTCGGCGACACCATCGAGGAAATCGCACCGGCATTGACGGCGCACCGCGGCGAAGACGTCCTCGACGTGGGCGACGCGACCGTGATTCCCGGGCTGCACGACCATCACGTGCACCTGCGATCGGCGGCCGCGGCACTGGATTCGGTGTGCCTGGGCCCGCCGCAGGTACGCACCCTCGGCGAGCTGGCCGCCGCGCTGCGGGCCGCCACCCCCGATGCTGACGGCTGGGTACGCGGCTACGGCTATCACGAGTCGGTCGCCGGAGAACTCAACGCCGCACTGCTGGATCGGTTCTCGCCACAGCTGCCGGTGCGGGTGGCGCACCGCAGCGGTGCGCTGTGGATGCTGAATTCCGCCGGCCTGGCCCGCGCCGGGATGACCGACCACCCCGACGGGCGACTGCTGCGTGCCCACGGCGATCCCGCGCCCCGACTCCCACACCGCGAACCTTCGCTGAGCCGGTTGAGCCGGGCGCTGGCGGCCTGCGGCGTCACCGGGATCACCGACGCCACCCCAGGTCATGGCGACGCCGATATCGCAGCGTTCGCCGCCGCCCGCGACGACGGCGCGCTGCTGCAGCGGCTGCACTGCCTGGCACCCGCCGGGACCGTCGCGCCAGCCGGAATCACGCTCGGGCCGACCAAGATCATCCTCGACGACGCGCGCCTCGATCTGGATGCACTGATAAAAGCGTTGTCCGACAACCACGCCCGCGACCACGGTGTGGCCCTGCACTGCGTCACCGACGCGCAGCTCACCGTCGCGATCGCCGCATGGCAGGCCGCCGGAGTCCACCGCGACGATCGCATCGAACATGCGGCGGTCGTGCCCGACGACCGGCTGGCCGACCTCGCCGCACTCGGGATCACCGTCGTCACTCAGCCGAACTTCGTCGTCGAGCGCGGCGATGACTACCTCGCCACCATCGAAGCCGAGCGTCACCACGAACTGTGGCGGGTTGAATCGTTGCAGCGCAACGCAATTCCGGTGGCGCTGTCCACCGACACGCCCTTCGGCGACGGTGACCCGTGGGCGGCCATGCGCGCCGCGGTGCACCGGACTACACCCAGCGGCGCCGTGCTGGGACCGGGGGAGCGGATCTCGGCTCGTACCGCCTTGCAGGGGTTCACCGGCCATGCCGATCGGCCCGCCACGCCGCGCCGAATCGCCGTCGGTGAGCCTGGTGACGTCTGCGTGCTCAGCGGTGATCCGGTTGCCCTCGACGCGGGCCTGGTGGTGTCCACGGTCGTCGCCGGTGCGGTGGTCCACGGTGGTCGGTAGCCTGGCTAGATAGTTTGCAGAATTTTCGGAGAGGCATCGATGACGCGTACGGATAGTGACAGCTGGGACTTGGCCACCAGTGTGGGGGCGACCGCGACCATGGTGGCGGCGCAGCGCGCGCTGGCCACCTCGGGACCGGACAAACTGATCAACGACCCGTGGGCGGCACCGTTGGTGCGGGCGGTGGGCATCGACTTCTTCACCCGGATGGTCGACGGCGACATCCCCGTCGTCGAGGGAGGCGAGTTCGACCCGATCCGGATGGGCCACGGCATGGGCGTGCGGACCCGATTCTTCGACGAGCACTTCCTGTCGGCGACGCGTAGCGGTATCCGTCAGGCTGTGATCCTGGCTTCGGGCTTGGATTCCCGTGCCTACCGACTGGACTGGCCGGCGGGCACCGTGGTCTTCGAGGTCGACCTGCCGGAAGTGATCGACTTCAAGACCACCACGCTGCGCGATCTGGGCGCCGAGCCGACCGCCGAGCATCGCACCGTGGCGATCGATCTGCGCGACGACTGGCCGACGGCCCTCAAGGCCGCCGGCTTTGACCCCCAAGCTCCGACGGTGTGGAGCGCCGAGGGGCTGCTGATCTACCTGCAGCCCGAGGCCCAGGACGCCCTGTTCGACACCATCAGGTCGCTGAGCGCACCGGGCAGCCGGGTGGCGTGTGAGTTCATCAGCGACACGTCGGTGTTCGCCAGCCCGGCGTGGCGTGAACACCGGGAGAAGATGTCGGCGCTGGGGTTCGAGGTGGAGATCGGCGACCTGATCTACCACGGCGAACGCAATCACATCATCGAGTACCTGACCGGTGCCGGCTGGACGGTGACGGGCCGCCAGGTCCGCGACCTCTACGCCGAGTGCGGCCTGGAGTACGGGGATGACGAACTGGCGGTGGCGTTCGACGACATGACCTACTTGAGCGCCGTTCTGCCTGGTCTGGGCGGTACGCCTCGATAGGGGAACCTGCGAACTGCGGATTAAAAGTCGGTAGGTTCCGAGCGTCTTTGCCCAGGTTGCGTCTCGGCGACGGTCACGATGCCGTCGCTGCTCGCAGCGGCCCTCAAAGCGGCGTGATGTGCGCCATACTGATGCGTAAAAATACTGGGCGTTTTTTCAATGTTCTCGAGATTTGTCAATTTTCTTTCACGGAGCCGTCTGGCCGGCCTGTTGGTTCTGGTCGGACGAGTAGCTGCAGGAACTCTCGGTTGATGAACAGGCGATCGCGGCCGACCTTGAGATCCTGGAGCATGCTGGCGTTGGCCAACGCCCCGAGCCACGCGGTTGCGGTCGGGCGCGAGACTCCGCAGCGGTCCACCACGGTGTTGATCCTGCAATACGGCTGCTCGAAGAGGACGGACTGAAACTCGGAGTCCGCTCCACCTTTTGACACGGCACGGGCTCTGCGACCGAAGTCCTCTTGAAGTTCACGGATAGCCGCGATCTTTCGCAGGGTGGACCTCGACGTCCGCTCAATCCCAGTCAGGATGTAGTGCACCCACTCTTCCCACGCTGACTCGGCCGTCACCGCGCGAAGGAGACGGTAGTAGTCGTCCTTGGTGTCGATGATGTATCGCGACAAATACAGGACGGGCAACCGGAGGAGGCCGGCTTCCACCAGCATCAGCACGTTCAAGATCCTGCCCGTTCGCCCATTGCCATCGGAGAACGGATGGATGGCTTCGAACTGATAGTGCGCGGCGGCCATGCGAATGAGTGGATCGAGATCGTCTTCAGCGTGGACGAAACGTTCCCACTCGCAGAGCTTCCCTGCGACTACGTCACGGCCTTCGGGAGGACTGTAGATGACTTCCCTCGTTGTGGGGTTAATGATCCGTGTCCCAGGGACGGCGCGGATCTTCATTTCGCGACCTTCGATCGTGCTACACACTTCTGCGGCGGTTTTGGCGGTCACCCCCCGCTCAACAGTCAAGTCGAAGCCGACGCGTAAGGCGGTCCGATAGCGCAAGGTCTCGCGTGTTGCGGGAGTGGCGCTCGAGTCGTCGTCGAGGTGCTGAAAGAGTTCGTCGGTCGTGGTGACGACATTTTCGATCTCCGAACTTGCCTGCGCCTCGAGGAGCGGCAGCGAGTTGATGAGAACTGTCGGGTTGGGGATCGAGACGGCAGCTTGGTCTAGCTGCGCCAGCGCTGTGTTTGCGGCGATGGCAGCCTTGAGGACGAGGCGTGTTTCGAGTTCGTCGGCGGGCGGGGGCGGCGGAAGTTCGTTGTAGGGACGATCCGGTCGCCAGTTGTTCACAGGTCAACCGTGCCAGACCTGTCGATAATATGTAAAGTTTTGAGGAAAAAATTTACATATCTGGGGGACATGTGAAATTGATTCGTAGATCTAAGAACGTCGCAGGTCAGAGGCCTGTGGGGTGCGTCGCTGAGTGCTGGCTTTCCGACATAGTGATTTGCTGGCAGTCCTGGCGGGGCCGAGTGGCGTGTTGTCGCCGGCCTGCGTGTCACGGATGACTTCAATATGTGGTGGAGCTGGCTCTGGGGCTTGGGGTGTGAGATCGCACTCATTCCGCAAGGCGCTCGTCGCGTTGAACAGCGATGCTGAGCCTGTCCGCTTCGGATTGGAGTCGGCAGCGACCGCCTGCCGCGGACATAATTGCCGCCGCCAGCGGTGCGTTCTGGCGCAAAAACATGCCCCGACCTGTGCCCCCAGCAGGGCTCGAACCTGCGACCTGCGGATTAAAAGTCCGTAGCTCTACCAACTGAGCTATAGGGGCCGTGCCGCAACAGAATAACGCCCGCCCGATGGTGCTCCGCGCGGGACCGGTTTGAGGATTCGGGCTTCTGTGCCCTAAGCTAGCGAAGCTCCCAACGTGAAACGTTGTGAGTGCCTCGGAGAGATTCGGTTCTGGCCCCCATCGTCTAGTGGCCTAGGACGCCGCCCTTTCACGGCGGTAGCACGGGTTCGAATCCCGTTGGGGGTACTCGCAAGCGGCGGAAACGCCGGGAGTGAAGCAGTGCAAGCAAGGCCCTGTGGCGCAGTTGGTTAGCGCGCCGCCCTGTCACGGCGGAGGTCGCGGGTTCAAGTCCCGTCAGGGTCGCTTTTTATTACGGCGAGGCACCTGGTGCCTTCCGGCCAGGTAGCTCAGTTGGTACGAGCGTCCGCCTGAAAAGCGGAAGGTCGCCGGTTCGATCCCGGCCCTGGCCACCGGGGAGATCCTGTTTCAACAGGGCTTTTGCGTTATTACCCCGTAGGGGTATCGGGCTTCTTGCCATCCGATGTGTCACGAGATGTCACAAGACCGCCGAGCGTCGCCGCCGCCTCCGCCAGCATCGAGGGCGACGAATGGGCATAGGTGCGAAGGGTGAAGCTGGCGTCGCTGTGTCCCAGCCAGGCCGCGATCACGGCCAGCGGAACACCCCGTTGGTGCATCAACGTCGCGCAGGAGTGCCGCGCGTCGTGCAGCCGGACGTGCGGCAGACCGGCCGCCTTGAGAGTGCGCGACCAATACTTGTAGAGCGTGTCCGGGTGATACGGGCTGCCGAGCTCGTCGGCGATGACGTGGCCTTGGCCGACCCACTTGCTGCCCGCCGCCAACTGCTCTTCCCGGCTGCGCTGCCGGGCCCGGCGAAGGATCGGCAGCAGCTCGTCGGGGATTGGCAGTTCCCGCCGGCCTGCATCGGTCTTGGGGTCGGACTCGGCGGCTCCGCCGGTTACGGCGACCCGACTGGCGGCCACCGTGAGGGCGGGAGGAGCCGAGTCGAGATCGATCACAGACCACCGCAGTGCTGCGATCTCGCCGCGCCGCAATCCGAGAAGGGCCAGGTGCACGAACAGCTCCAGACGGTCCCCGGCCATGTGGGTGAACAGCGTCTCGACCTGCTCTACCGAGAGCGTGTGCATCTCAGGGCTTTTAATCGGTAACGCGCGGACCAGCGCAGGCACGTTACGGTTGACCACTCCCTGATCCACCAAGTCCTGCCAGACCGACCGCAGCCGTGCCAGCATTGGGTTGATACTGGTCGCCGCCCACTTACTGCGAACCTTCTTGCCCTTGAGCTTCGTCGGCGCGTTCCAGGTGCCCGTCGCGCTGGTGCCCTCGACCAGACTGCGGACCACTGTCTCGATATCGGACTTGCTGACCTGCTGTACCGGCTTAGCGCCCAGCGCATCGACGACCGGGCGCAGCGCCGTGACGTAGGCACTGCGCGTCTTGGGCCGCAGACGCTGGCCGGCTAGCCATGCCTCGACCGCCTGCTGCACGGTGAGGGCTGACCGGCGGACGTGGACTCCGCGAACGACGTCGCCCTGCAGCCCGGCAAGGTGCTCCTTCGCATCGGCCAGCTTGGCGAACCGCTTGCGGGTCTGGTGGCGCGCACCCTCGCGGGTGACATCGGCGATGACTTCGTATCGGACTGCGCCGGAGGGCAATTCGCGTCGTTTGATCTGCGGCGGCAGGTTGTTGCGGGCGGCACGGGTCATTTCTTTGTCCACCTCCAGGGCGGAAGGGACTGACGACGGTGCGTCTCTTGTGCGTATCCGTCGTCGGGGTCCGAAACCAGGTCGTTTTCGCCGATAAGCCAGTCCAGCATTTCCGTGGGGGAGTGCTCTCCGGTGCCGGTCAGTGCGACCCGTCCCTTGTCGCCGGAGTCGCTTGTAGGCATGAGCAGGGCTACGGGGGAGACGCTCAAGGCGACGCTGATTGCGGTCAGATCATCCACGGTGACCTGGCGAACGCCGCGCTCGGCAGCAGATAGCTGCGCGTGGTTGAGCTTGCGGCCTTCCGGTATCCGATCGGCCAGTTCACGCAGGCTCAGGCCACGTTCGGCACGGATGCGAGCGATGTTGCCGGCAACTGTCTGACCGGTCAAACCGAGTTCTAGAGCCTTCGGTGGCATACGGCCAGTGTAACGAAAACAAATCCACTGTGTATAGATCTTGCGACGCCCACACACGAAGGGTAGTGTATTGATTAATGATCCACGTCGGATAGTAAATGGAGACGATAGTGGAAGTCAACACGCTGGCCGCGCAGATCGCGGCGTTGATCACGGCAGCTCAGGTAGCGACACCGCAGCCTCCACGAGAACCTCAAGTGCCGACGCTGTTCACCGTTCCGGAGGCGGCGAAACACCTACGCTGCGCAGAGAGTACGGTCTGGCAGCTGCTGCGTGCGGGCGAGCTTCGTAGCACCCGTGTCGGGCGCCGTCGGTTCATCCCTGCGGGTGCCATAACCGAATACCTGACCGGGATGTCGGCTTGATGGCCCTGTCGCCGGCGCGGTTGAGTCGCCAGCGCGCTAACCAAGCTGGCGCTAGGCGATCCTTCACCTGGAAATAAGGTGTCGTTCCTTGCCGGTGGTGTCGCGGTAACGGAATGCGTGGCGGAAGGGCGCCACAAGATCTCGTGGGGGCTGGTGCCGAATCAGCTAATCGACAATCTCCCGGAATTCCCATAATTCAAAGGGATTAGCGGCACCGCAGCGAACTGTCCACGCCGTGTAGAACGTGTTTCAGATGCGTCAGGCTGACTGTTCCTATTTGAACTACCATGTCGACAAATCGAGTTTGCCACGGTAGCTCACTCATATTTTTTTACCAGCGATTCTGTTGCTGTTGGGAGGTTGCTCGTCAATGAACCGCGAAAGTGAATTAAGAGGACGCCATGGAGAAGTTGGTCGCGCACAGGTTTACTCAACGGCACCTTGAGTTTCTGAGCCGACACCCGCCCCCGAGGAGGCATCGTGCACCTGCCACGTAGCACCAGCGATGCCCGCGAGGCGGCCCCGGCACCGTTCGGCTCAAGCATGACGTTCAGCGGATCTACTCACCACAGCGAAGGGACAACGTCCATGCCTCGTCAGCACAACACCCACGCGCACCCCGCAACAGCGCTGCACAAGCGGGGGGGGGGGGGGGGGGGGGCCTCCCCCCCCACCCCAGGGCCCCCCCCCCCGCGCCCGGGGGGCCCCCTCCCCCGGGCCCGCCCCGTCCCGGACTTA
>Ga0153956_1000472_pt1 | contig 46047 bp, 37 predicted proteins | sample TSFL040MetaG_FD_104704 | JGI IMG/M metagenome (GOLD analysis project Ga0153956, IMG submission 104704) | Attine ant fungus gardens microbial communities from Florida, USA - TSFL040 MetaG | ecosystem: Host-associated > Fungi > Mycelium > Unclassified | place: USA: Florida, Wekiwa Springs... | reverse complement strand
GTTCCTGCGCGATCTCATTGCCTTCTATGTCGTGTTCGAGGGCATGTGGTTCTATACCGGCTTCGCGCAGATCCTCTCGCTCGGCCGCCGCAACAAGATGGTCGGCATCGCCGAGCAGTATCAGTACATCCTGCGCGATGAATCGATCCACCTGAACTTCGGCATCGACGTTATCAACCAGATCAAGCTGGAAAACCCGCATCTGTGGAACAAGGCATTCCAGGAGGAAGCTCGCGGCATGATCCGCGAGGCCGCCGAGCTTGAAGCCGCCTACGGCCGGGACACCATGCCGCGCGGCTTCCTCGGCCTGAATGCGGCGCTGTGCGAGCAATACATGCACTTCATCGCCAACCGCCGCTGCGCGCAGATCGGCCTCACGCCCGTCTTCCCGGAAACCGAAAATCCTTTCCCTTGGATGTCGGAAGCGATGGACCTGAAGAAGGAAAAGAATTTCTTCGAAACCCGCGTGATCGAATACCAGAACGGTGGCGCGCTGAGCTGGGAGTAAGGTGCACCGGTTACTGTGCGCTCTCGCAAATCAAAAAGGCTGCCACCATGGCAGCCTTTTTTCTGCGATGAAGGAATTCCCGCAGGCCCTTCATTCGCCTGTCTTGAGCCGCAACTCCTCCGTGGCATCACGCAGCCGTTCCACCAATTGCCGCGCAATGCTGGTCAGAACAGCGCGGCCGACATCGGGAGAATTTTCCAGGATCCAGTCGAGCGATGCCGCGGTGAGTTCATGCGCATGCACGTTGTTATCTGCGCAAACCTCCGCCGACCGGAGGCGATCATTCAGAAGGCCCATTTCGCCGACGGTGCAGCCCGGGCCGATGCTCGCGATCCGGCGGCGTCTTTCGTCCGCCGTGTCCCACACGCTGACGCTGCCTTTCGCCAGCAACCAGAGACGATCGGACGGATCGCCCGCCCGGCACAGCACGTCTCCCTTCGCGAAGGTCAGGCTTTGCATCCGGCTCGCCAGCAGCGCGAGATGTTCGGGTTGCATCGTCAGCCCAAAATCCGAGGTTTCAAGCTGGATGTCCGGCGACGAGCCGGGATCGCCGGACATGCGCGCGATAATGTCTTCCTCGGCCTGCTCGAGCGCATCGTCCAGATCGGCGAACGTGGTCTGCGCGATGTCCGGTGCGCACGCGTGCAAGGCTTGCAGGTCCGACAGCCCGCTGAGCAAAAGCCGCTTGCCCTGCCGCGCGAGCCGGTTTCCGATCTGCTGCAACACCACCGCGCCCGATGCGTCGATATTCTTCACGGTCCGAAAATCGAGCACGACGAGATTGACATGAGCCGGAAGCCGTCCGATCCGCATTTCGAGCTCATCGGCATTGCCGAAGAACAGCGCACCCTGCAATTCGAACACGGCGGCCTCGACGCCCCGCTCCGTCAACATCCGGCGCTGCGCCACGGAGCGGATGCGTTTCGATCGAAGCGATGCAACGTCGTCCTGCCGCCGCACCACCGGCCGGTTCATTTCGATCATGAACACGACGCACGACAACGCGACGCCGACCGCACCACCGATGATCGGCTGTCCCAGGATGGTCGCCAGCATCACCGCCAGCGCCACGACGATGCTTCTGCGCGCATGGGCGCGCGCAGGCAAGGCTGGCCCGAACAGCGCAAGCGTGCTCATCCGGATCGCCCATCTGTCGATGACATTGATGCCGACCACCACGAGGATCGCCGCCAGCACAAGGCGCGGCAACGCAAAAACCAGATGCGGCGCAAGCACGATGCCGAGCAGCAGCACCAGAGCGACCGTTAACGTCGAGACCCGGCTCCGCCCCCCGGCCTGAAAGTTCGTGCTGCTCAGGGACAGCGAGGTGGAGACAAACAGCCCGCCGATCGCCGAAGTGACGGCATTGGCAACGCCCTGCCCGACCAGATCGCGGTTCTGGTCGATCTCCATATCCGCCATCTTGCGCGCCGCATGCAGCGAAAACACCGTGTCGAGGGTGCCGACCAGCGCCAGCGTGACGGAGCCCAGGATCAGGAGACGCCATGCCTCGACATTGGCCGCCTGCACGGCGACATTCGCAACATTGAAGATGTTCGCCGGCCGCCAGCCTGAAATATCGACCGCGCCGATCATCGGGCCGAGATCGATACCCGGCGCGAGATACGCCATCGCGTGATAGACACCGGTGCCAGCAACCAGTCCCACCAGCAGCGCGGGAACGCGCGGCCACCGGCGCGACGTGAACAGGATGCCTGCAACGAGACATCCGCCAAACAACAGATGGCTCATCAGTGACGCGTTGAGATCGATGTTCGCAAGATTGTTCAGCGCGACATGCGGGATGAACAACGGAAGCTGGCTCAGAATGATGAGACAGCCGACACCCGACACGAAACCTGCGATCACCGGATAAGGCGCAAGCTTGAGAATCCTCGCAAGACCCGTGCGGCCGATCACGATCTGCCAGATGCCCGCCAGTGTCGCGCAGATCGGGAAGATCAGCAGCGCCAGCGCAGTGTTGCCGTTGAACGCGGTGAGAAGGCCACCGAGCAATGTCGCCTGAATGAGGGCGTTGGGATTGGTCGGAATCGTCGTGACAAAGGATGATGAGCGAAAAACGGACGCGATGCTTCCGCCGACGATGGCCGAGATCAGCCCGACGACCGCGCCTTCCGCCACACGATCACCACCCAAGGGCGAATAGGCCAGAACGCCCGCCGCCACGCAGAGAGGCAACGCGACGCTCGCCGTGGTGGCACCTGCCACGACTTCACGCAGAACGGCAGGCATGCTGAAGGGCGTCTTGTTCAATGCTCCTCCGCCACCGTGTTAATTCCGTTTCTCGGATTTTCTCCATTGAGAGAGCATGAGGCTCTTCCCGTTTGCTGGAACGGCCATGTTCTAGACGGAAACGGCGGCGCGCGCCATCCGCGCGCCGCCGCTATCGTCATGGATAGGTGCAAGCTGAACCGTTGGTGAAAGACACCGTGCCGGACGACGCAGGATTGCCGAAGCCGCAGGTCGCGATTACTCCGGCAGGCAAACTGTTGCCGCTGGAATTCGCCGTAAAGCTGCTGTTTCTCTCGGCATAGACTGTGTTGCCGCCGATGACACCGAATATATTGTCCTTCACAGTGCTGTTGGTGGAGGCCGAGAAGTAAACGCCGGACGCTCCTGTTCCCATCGTCATGACTTTGTTGCCGCTCAAAACGTTACCGGCAGAACTATCAGCCCAAATACCGTATGAGTTTGTTCCCTGCGTCGTAATGGTGTTGCCACTGGCGATGCCGTTGGCGGAGAATATAAAGTGAATGCCCCGCCCGCCTTGTCCTGTCGTCATAATGATGTTGCCGGTCAGAGTACTATTGGCCGAGCGGGTGACCTGGATGGCGGCCGCTCCATATCCCGATGTCGTAATGGTGTTGCCTTGGCCAATGCCGTTGGCAGAGTCGAGGAAAAGAAGGCCGGGTGACATTTCGCCCACCGTCGTAAGAGTGTTACCGAAGGCGACAGCGTTGGGCCCGGCGGAAGCTTTGAGAGCGTCACTGAGAGAAAGCGTACTCGTATTGCCGACCGTCAACCCGCCGACAACGCTGCCCGCGCCGAGCTGAACGATGGCGGCGCCATCCACCGCGCCGGTCAGGTTACCTGCCGCGCCGGGGGCGCGAAAATTGACGATGGTGTCCGTCGTTGCGCCTTTCAGCGCGAGCACCGTCCCTCCGCCAAGCAGGGTCTGGCTGGCGTTCACCGTCGTCGTGCCCAGCACCACCGGCGCGCCGTTGAGAATGACCACGCTGCCCGCCGTCAATGCATCGAGCTTGGCCTGAAGCGCCGCCGTGTCCGCCGGAGCGATCTGCGCCACGTCGGTGACGGTCTGGTCGTTCCAGGTGTTGATCGCAGCCTCGCGGATTTCGGCCTTCAACGTCGCGCCGCGCCCGGTGTTCGTGACGATATCCACGTCGCGCACCACGCGCTCGGTCATCCGCCGTTCCTGCGCACTAAGACGCGGCGTCGCCTTCTCCGTTTGCAACGGCACCCGCAGCCGCGCGATGGCGAAACCCTGCGTGCCGCGCACGTCGTCGTGCTGCACCTCCGCGCCCAGCGTCAGCCGCGCACCGTTGAAACCCGCCACGTCGTCGATGGAGAACTCGATCCGCCCGCGCGGCCCGGCGATGTCGCGGGTGATGCCGCCGCCGTCGAAATAAAATCCGCCGCCATAGAACCGCACCTGCGTCAGCGCATCGACATCGAACACCGGCGCGCGCCAGCCGATCTCTCCGTCGAAGCCGGTCACTGCCCGCTCAAGCCGCTGATACGATCCCGGCGTCACCACCTGAATCGTGCCGCCCGCGAAATCCGCGAACGGATTGCCGCCCCCGATGACGCCCGCATCCTTGGTCCGCGATCCGACTGGCGCGTAGATATTCGTGCGAAAGTCCCAGTCCGCGGAGAGCATCTCCGCGCCGAGCGTGACCTGATTGAACATGTTGCCGTAGCTTGTGCGGCGCACGTCGTAATAGCCGTAAGCACCGAAATTCCAGCCGCCCGGCAGCATCTGGCGATAGCCGAGGCCGAAATTGCCCTCACGGCCGTCCTGCGAGTCGAACCGGCCCCGGATGTCGGTGAACAATAATGATGTCTGGTTCTGCCATAGCGGCGCGAACAGCCCGGCGTCGCCGAGCGAGCGCGCATTGCCCCAGCGCCCCTCGAAGTCGAGATGCGCGCCCCACTTCTCCGGATCGGCGGAGGCTGGATTGGCGGCAATAGCCGCCAGCAATGCTAACGCCGTCCCGCTCAACAACGTCCGCCGCTTCAAAGCCCCGACGCCGGAGCGCAAACGCCCCTCAATCCCCATGTTGTCCATATCGTCCCCCCGCCATGCCCGCACGCGCGCGCCCCGCGATTCCCCTCCCGGAACTTAAAAAGGACGATTGTTGTAGAATTATTTGATTTCGCCCCGCGCCACCCCCGGCGGTGCGATTTTGTCGGTTTTGGGCGAACAAGCTGCGAGACGGATTGTCGCACTTCGCGCGCGGCGCTCCGATGGAGCCACTAAGTTCAGCCCGCAAATAGGATCTTCAGATCGGCCCGCTCGCGGTCAGCTTTTCAAGCAGCGGGATCATGATCTCGCTCGCGCGGCGGCGATGTTCGGCTGCGTTCTCCGCTGCGGCACGGATATCACCGATCCGTATCGCCTCGATGATCGCACGATGCTCAACGGCCGCATTCACCGGCTTTGGCCTGAGACGCACAGTGAGCAGCCTCGTTCGATGGGTCTGGTCCCGGATCGTGCCCGCCATGCGTGCCAGACGGTTGTTGCCGCACTCTCCTGTCAGAAGCCGATGGAATTGATCGTCGGCGGCAGCCCACCGGTCGAGGTCTCCCTTCCTGAGCGCAGCTTCCATGGAGCACGTTTCTGCCTCCAGCCGATCAAGGACAAGGTCCTTCGTCGCAGAACGAGCCTGCCGCGCCAGAACGTCAGCCGCCATTCCCTCGAACGCCATGGTGAGTTCGTAGATTTCCCGAATGTCGGCAGACGAGATTGCGCAGACAAGAATGCCCTTCCGCGGCTGAACCTCAACGAGCCCCTCCGCCTGCAAACGAATGGCGGCCTCGTGCACGGGAGTGCGGCTCATCCCAAGTTGCGAGGCGACATCGCTCTCGGCGGCCTGATAGCCCGGCGGAAACGTATTGCTCAGGATCGCGGCTTTCAGCGCGACATAGGCATTCTCCACCAGCGACGCCTTGGGCGCCTCACCAACCGGCGAACGGCTTTTCAGAACCAGGACGGTCAACGGCATTACTTCCTTGGCGTTTCGACGGATTTCGGCAGCGCGAGGCCGCCAGTTGACAACCGGACAACTCGCCGTCACGCTTGCATGCAATCTTGCATACAACAAAAGGCAAGAACGTCAAAGATCGGGATACGGCTCGACAACGGAAACCAGGGGAGACGTCGTGATGAAATTCAAGGTCCTATTGGCAGGTTGCTTGTTTGCGCTGTCACAGCTGCCTGCAGCGGCTGAAACCAACGAAATTCGTGCCTCCAAACAATACGGTTTGAGCTACCTGCCGCTGATGATCATGGAAGATCAGAAGCTCGTCGAAAAGCATGCGGCGGCTCTCGGTCTTAAAGACATCAAGGTGTCATGGGTGACGCTCGGCGGACCGAGTGCCATGAACGACGCGCTGTTGTCCGGCGGGCTCGACTTCGGCGCAGGCGGCGTCCCCAACCTCGTGACGCTCTGGGCGAAAACACGCGGCACGCCCTCGGCTATTCACGGCGTCGGCGCGCTCAACGACATGCCGGTGGATCTCGTGTCTTCAAATCCGAATCTCAAGAAACTCTCCGACCTGTCGGAGAAGGACAAGATCGCGGTCACCTCGGTGAAAATATCGACGCAGGCACTGCTGTTGCAGATCGCCACCGCCAAGCAATTCGGCGATGCCAATTACGATAAATACGACTCGCTGACCATATCGATGCCGCATCCCGAGGCGATGACCGCCCTTATGTCCGGCGGCGTCGGCATCAATGCCCACTTCTCGTCCCCACCGTTCCAGTACACGGAAGTGTCCGATCCGAAAATCCACAAGGTTCTGAACAATTACGAGATCCTCGGCGGTCCCGCGACGTTCAACGTGGTGTGGGCCACCAGCAAATTCAGGAACGAAAATCCGAAAGCGTATCAGGCCTTCTTTGATGCCCTGAAAGAGTCGATGGACATCATCAACAAGGACAAGAAGAAAGCCGCCGAAGACTACAAGCGGATCGCCCATACAAAGGAAACAGTCGAGTTTCTGCTGGGCATTTTGAACGACCCGCTGGTGATCAACACGGTTGAGCCGCACAAGACCCTGCCGATTGCGCAGTTCCTCGCCAAGGTGAAACGCATTCCCGCCGCGCCCGAGAAGTGGCAGGATCTGTGGTTTCCTGAAATTCACGGACTGAAGGGCGGCTAGTTCTTTCGCTACGACCACGACGCGGAAGATCGCTTTTCGGCCACCGACATCGATCTTCCGCGCCGCTCAATCAGGCCGCGCGCGAATGGCGAACGCAAAACCAACCGCATGAAACATGCGAATTCCATAAAAAGAGTGAAACTATGAAGACCTACAAAATTGCCGCCATCCCCGGCGACGGCATCGGCACCGAAGTCATCACCGCAGGCATCGAAGCCCTGAACGCCATCGCCAAGTGGGACGGCAAGTTCGCATTCGCGTTCGACCATTTCGACTGGGGTGGAGAATACTACAAGAAGCACGGCCGCATGATGCCGGAGAACGGCCGGGATCTCATCCAAAACCACGATGCCATCCTGTTCGGCTCGGCCGGGCATCCGGAAATTCCCGACCACATCACCCTATGGGGTCTCCGTCTTGCGATCTGCCAGCCGTTCGACCAGTACGCCAATGTGAGGCCGACCCGCATTCTGCCGGGCATCACGTCGCCGCTGCGGAAGGTCACGGACAAAGAGCTCGACTGGGTCATCATTCGGGAGAATTCGGAAGGCGAGTATGCCGGCGTCGGCGGCCGGGTCCATCAGGGGTTGCCGATCGAAGTGGCGACCGACGTTTCGATGTTCACGCGCGTCGGTGTCGAACGCATCATCCGGTTCGCATTCCGTCTGGCGCAGTCGCGGCCGCGCAAGCTTCTAACGGTCGTGACCAAATCGAACGCGCAACGCCACGCGATGGTGATGTGGGATGAAATCACCGTCCAGGTCTCGAAGGAGTTTCCCGATGTCGCTTGGGATCGCATGCTGGTCGATGCCATGACGGTTCGCATGGTGATGCAGCCTGAATCGCTCGACACGATCGTCGCGACCAATCTGCACGCCGACGTCCTGTCCGATCTCGCCGCCGCACTGGCTGGATCGCTTGGTATCGCGCCAACGGCGAACCTAAATCCCGAGCGCAATTTCCCATCGATGTTCGAGCCGATCCACGGTTCCGCGTTCGATATCACCGGCAAGGGCGTCGCCAATCCTCTCGGGACTTTCTGGTGCTCGGTGATGATGCTTGAACATCTGGGGCAAACAGCGGCTGCGGGCGCTCTCATGAAGGCGATCGAGCACGTCACCGCCAATCCGCGTCTGCACACGCCCGACCTCGGCGGCAAAGCCACCACCGCAGATGTCACATCCGGCATCATCGAGGCGGTGCGTGGCCTGAACAACTGAGGCCACCGCCCTCCTCTCGATACGCAATCGCCGATCCCCGGGCGGAGAATGCCGCCCGGCCGATGCTCGTTGAAATATCTCGCATGGCGATTGATCCATTCGCTTGCCCACCGGGAAAAAACGGCCGCCAATCCATGGGGTGCCGGTGCTAAGACCCTCGAATGGAGTCTGTCGTCCCCACCGCCATTCCATCAGTTCGAGAAGCCGCCATTGATTTCGTGAAGCCTATTCCATCACCAGGGCATGATCGTTTCCGGCCGGTGCCGGAGCCTGGCGCAGCAGCAGAACAAGCGGAACGGCCGCGAGTGACAGCACCATCATCAGCTTGAAATCGTCGATATAGCTAATGATCGAGGCCTGTGTCTGGATCATCCGATCCAGCATTGCGCGGCCTCCCAATGTCCACGGACTCCATGCATGCAAGACCGCGGCATTGTCGAAACCATGATTGGTCGCGGTGACATATCCGCCGATGATCGCATGATTAATCTGGCCATTCCGGACAAGTAGATAAGAGACGATGGATATGCCGACGCTCGAGCCGATATTGCGCGATAGATTATAAAGCCCCGTCGCCTCACCCCGCTGCTGGGGCGGAAGCGTCGCGAATGTCACCGTCGTCAGTGGCACAAACAGAAATCCGAGGCCCGCGCCCTGAATGAATCCGGTCACCACGATAGCCCATTGTGAAACGGCCGGCGTCCATCCCGTCATGTCGTACATGGCCCATGCCGTCAGCAACAGGCCGACCATCAGAAGAAGCCTGATATCGATCCGCCCGATCAGGCGGCCGACCACGAACATACAGACCATGGTCCCCACACCGCGCGGCCCCATCACGATGCCCGCCGTCACGACCGGATAACCCATCAGCGTTTGCAGATAGGGTGTCATCAACGCCATCGATGCCAGATAAGTGAGGCCGACGACAAAGATGAAGATCATGCCAACCGAGAAGTTACGGTCGAGGAACAATCTCGGATTCACGAACGGGTGTTCGGCAGTGAAGGTATGAACCAGAAAGATATAGAACGCGGAAACGCAGACCACGGCCTCCACCAGGATCTCAAACGACGAGAACCAATCGAGTTGGGAACCGCGATCGAGAAACACCTGCATCGCGGCAATCGCAACGCTGAGGCTCCCGAAACCCAGCCAGTCGAGTTTCGCCTCTGAGTTGGACTTGGTTTCCCTGAGAAAAAAGGAAATGCCGGCGAAGGCCAGTACACCGATCGGAACATTGATATAGAAAACCCATCGCCAACTGAAATGATCCGTCAGCCATCCGCCGATCACGGGGCCGAGCACCGGCCCGACCATCACCGATACGCCGAACATCGCCATCGCCGATCCGCGCTCTTCCAGCGTGTAGATGTCGAGCAGGATCGATTGCGAGATAGGAACGAGCGCGGCTCCGAAGAACCCTTGCATCAACCGGAAGACAACGATCTGAACGAGCGACTGCGCCATACCGCACAGCACGGATGAAATGACGAACCCTGCAATCGCCACCCGCAATATTCGCTGCCGTCCAAAGCGACTGGCGAGAAAACCGGACGGAGGCGTCATGATCGCCGCCGCCACGATATAGGAGGTTAGCACCCAGTTGATCTGATCGGCGCTTGCCGACACGCTTCCCTGCATATAGGGCAAGGCGACGTTGGCAATCGTCGTATCCAGCGCCTGCATGACGACGGAAAGAATCACGCAGACCGTAATTGCAGGACGGTTGATCGCTTGGGGAGTCGCGGTTCTCTCAGCCATGGCCGTTCTGATTTGAGCCGAACAGCTCGGTGAGGAAGCTCGGCAATCCACGCTCGTGGCCGGTGTTGACGTCCAGCACCACACTCATGCCGACCCGCAGCGGAGGTTTTCCGGGCACGTTTTCAACACGCACCCGCATGGGAATACGTTGCACCACCTTGACCCAGTTGCCGCTGGTGTTTTCCGCCGGAAGCAGCGAAAAGCTCGATGCGGATGCCGGGCTGATACTTTCCACCGTTCCGGTCCACTCCTGACCGGGATAGGTATCGACCGTGATCGTGACGGTTTGTCCCGGCTTGACATAGGTCAGTTCGGTCTCCTTTGGACTCGCCTGAACCCAGACGTGATCGGTGGAGACGATGTTGAAGGCAGTGGACGCCGCCGCCAGATACTGGCCCGGTTGCAGCGACGGGACATTCGTGACGATGCCTGCGAACGGCGCTTTCACAACGGTATGCGCAAGCTGACGGGCAGCCTCATCACGCGCCGCCACCGCATCCTTGTAGCGGGGATGGTTCTCGATAGGAGCGTCTGGGTCGCCGTTCAGATTTGCGGCGATGCCGGCCAATTGCTGGCTTAGCGAAGCCAGCTTTTGCTGGGATGTCTGTAGCGTATTGCGCGCGGCATCGAATGTCGCCTGCGGCGTGAAGTGATTATCAAGAAGCTGCTGCTGGCGATTGAAATTCACGGTGTTGAAATCGACATCCCTCTTCGCCTGCTCCACCTGCGTCTGCATGTTCCGATAGCTGGCCTGCAGCGCAATCAGATCATTCCTGGTATTGCCGATCTGGGCTTCGGCGCGGTCCAGGGCGAGTTGGAATTGCAACGGGTCGAGCTTGAACAGGACATCGCCCTTCGCAACTTTCTGGTTGTCGTGAACATCGACCTCTTTGACAATTCCGGAAACATCTGTCGACACGCCGACCATGTCGGCCTGTACATACGCATTATCCGTCGACATCACCGTGCCGCCGGTGACATAGAAATATCCGCCGACAACAAGCATGACGGGCAGCAACGCAAACATCACCCGCCGGCGGCGCGTCCTTTTTTCCGCCCCCGTCTGCAGCGGCGTATCCGAAGAAGCGGCCGGAGTATCGATGCCCGGCTCGCGATCGGCCGGTTCATCATCGATGGGGTTGGCGCGCCGCTCCAGATGATGAATTTTATCTTCATCACCGGCTTCCCCGCCTTCCGGAAAAGCATCCGGCCGCGCAGGCGGGATGTCGCGGGATCTGACCGTTTCGTTTGGCTTATGCATGGTCCGCTCGCTTTTGAACCGCATTCTGTGAATCGCAGGCGGTTGCCAGGTTGGCTCGCAATGTTTGCAGCGTTTGCAGCAGGTGCTGCCTGTCCGCCTCCGGCACACCGGCCAACGCCTCACCGCGGGCAATATCTCCAAGCTTGCGAACCTGCGCGAGCTTGGGACGCGCTGCGGCGGTGAGATGCAGCAGCCGTATTCTTCGATCGGAGGGATGAGGATGGCGCTCGATCAACCCGAGCGTCTCAAGCCTGTCGACGATGCGGCCAAGGGTGATCTGCTCGACATCGAGGAGTTCGGCGAGGCCGCTCTGATGAATTCCTTCGTTTTGCGCCAGATAGGCCAAGACCTGCCATTGCGACCGGGTCAAACCCGACCCCTTGGCGATCTGCTCAAACCGCTTCTTGAGCAGGCGGGCAACGTCGTGCAGCAGAAATCCAAGAGTCGGAGTGGTCGGGTTCATCCAGAAAATTCCTAAGCATGCTTATAATATGGTCGCGATGTAATCTTGCAAGCTAGGATATCCCGCCGATTTGCATGGCTGGTTTGCGGTCAATATTCAGGGCGAACGGCCGGGCACCCGATCCGGTGTCTCTGACGCGAAGCGGAACCGCCGCCTCCCGCGATCAGGGAGGATGACTACGCATCAGTTGGCCGGCACCCGAAGGTGGCTGACTGACACTTCAAGCCCGCTTGGGTTTTTCAAGATCTGCAGCGAGACATTCTCGCCGTACCGGTACAGGGCAAAATCGATCATCGCCTCGCCCAGTTCGATATTGCGAAGAACGAGCATGTCCAGAAACGGCGGCAACATTGGATCGTTCAGGCGAATGCGATTGTGCTGCGGCTGGAATTCGAGGCCGAGACACGCCTGCAGTATCGCAAACGGCGCGCCGCTGGCCCATGCCTGCGGCGAGCACGCCACCGGATAGAGTGTCGGGCCCTGACTCTTCTGCCGCCGGAAGCCACAGAACAACTCGGGAAGCCGATGCAGGTCCATATAGGATGCGGCTCCACTGATCGCTTCGAAGACCTCGCAGGCCGCGGCCTTATGGCCGTAGCGCGCCATTCCGGTCGCGATCATGGAATTATCGTGGGGCCAGATCGATCCGTTGTGGTAGGACATGGGATTGTAGCGGCGTTCACCCTCGGCCACGGTCCGGATTCCCCACCCGGAAAAGAAACGCGGCGACATCAATCCCTCGACAACGCGTTTCGCCCGCTCCGGCCTGGCCAGGCCGCCAAACAAAACATGCCCCGCGTTGGAGGTCCGCACCTTGCACGGCTGCCCCTCGCCATCCAGCGCGATCGCATAAGTGCCGATCTCCTCGTTCCAAAAAGCCTTGTCGAAGCGATGAAAAAGCTCTTCCGCGTCACTCTCGAGCTGGGCCGCGAATGCGATAAAACCCAAATGGCGAGCAGCCTTCGCCATCGAGCGTTTCGCGGCGTACACATAGGCCTGCACTTCGGCCAGCGCGATCGATCCTTCCGCCAGCCGGCCATCCGCATGGAACACCGAGTCAAACGAATCCTTCCACCCCTGATTGGCCAGCCCTTCCTTGTTATCGCGCGAATGGCGTAGAAATCCGTCGCCGTTCAACGCCGAATGCCCGTCGATCCATCCGAGCGCGGCCTCGATGTGGGGCCACAACATCCGAATGGTCTGCGCATCTCCCGTCCGCGCGAAATATTCGCCGGCCAGCAGCACGAACAACGGCGTGGCATCGACGCTCCCGTAATAGAGCGCAAACGGAACTTCCCGAAGGCGCGCCATTTCGCCGTTGCGCATTTCATGCAGGATTTTTCCGGGCTCCGCGTCGTTCAGCGGATCGACAGTCTCGGCCTGGAATGCAGCCAGATGCGCCAGCACGCCTCGCGCCAAATTCGGCATGCACCACAGCATCTGCAACGCCGCGATGAGTCCGTCGCGGCCGAACGTCGTCGAATACCAGGGGATGCCCGCGTAAGGATAATGACCCTCCGCCGTCTCCGTGGTCAGCATCCGCAGGTCGCTCAGTGAGCGGGCCAAAATCTGGTTGAAGACGTCGCTCGAAGTTCCGACCGCAATGGATTCACGCGTATCTTTTCGGAGCGCCCGGCGCGCGAGCATCATGCCCTTGAAGAAATGCGGCGGCGGGTCCTCGGGCGTCCCATTGCACGTCACCGTCAGAAAAATCGACCGGCGCTCATGCGGCATCAAAGTCAGGCTGTATTGTGCATCGCCCTCATTGGTTTGATCCGGCGACGGATCGAAGCGGAGCGATGTGCTGCGCACGACACCATCCAGCCCTTCATAGAAAAAATAGACCTCGCTTCCTTCCCCCAGAGCCGTGCGTTGCGTGCCGCGCCGCGCGCGGTGCATTCCCCTCACCTCGAAAATGTCCGCGAAATCGTTGGAGAACATGAAGGACAGAGACAGCGTGATCCGTTGAATCCCGTGATTGCGGACGCTGAAGCGCGTATAGAAATTCTCCTGCCACACGAAACTCGTTCGCACGATATGGACGGTATCCCTCGGCAGGACGAGACGGTCCCGGACATAGATATCCGGGTTCGTAAGATCGGCTGCCAGCATCGTGTTGTCGTCACGAACGTTTGATCCGAGCAGAAGCGGCTCAAGATCGTTGATGGTCAACTCGAGGCGCGAGAGATATCGCGTGTCGTTGTTGAAAACGCCGTCCGGGTCGCCGGACGATGCTCCGATATCGCCGTGGCTATCTACCACCGCGAACGTATCATTCGCTTTCAGCGTGCGCCGCGGACGTGAGATTGAGCCTGAAGCCGGAATATAAAAGGGTGTTTCTTGTGGAGGGGTGATGCTTCGCACTGCAGGGGCTGGAGCAACCAAAGGACCACCTTTCGAAAGTGTTCGTTGTCCCTAAGTGAAATCAAACGCATTCAGCGGCAGCTAGTTCCCGTCATCGGCAACTCTCGCGAGATCCGCCGGATAACGAACGCTCGGCATCCCGGCTGCAACCGGCACCCATTCTGGCGGGCCGCCCTGCCTCATCATCGCCGGGTTCTTGCGAAACCCTCGGTCGGCCTTTTCCAATCACCCCGGCCCCGAGCAGTTCTTGCGCTCCCTCTTTTCTCAAGTGTCTCACAATCGCAGATCATAAGGAGCGTCCATGCATCACGGACGGCACACCCGACATCCATTTCGGATGCGCAATATTCATGCTTATGCAGCCTCGTTCCTGTTCGCGGCGCTGGTGGCAATCAGTGCTGCACTGACCATCGTCTCCCCCGCTCTCGCGGCGGACACAAACGACAGGCAGGCACCGCAGACTCCGGCAGATACACCGCCGCCGCCCAGCGTTTCTCCGCCAGCCCCCGCAGCACCGCAAACACCAACGGCCTCGCCAGCCGCGCCAGCGCCGCCTCCAAAACAAGCCTCCCCGGCGGAAACTCCCGCCATGATTCTCAACGGCCAGCATGTCGAAAGCATTCTTGGCAAGAAAGTTCGGGGAACGTCCGGCGATGATATGGGACGGATCATCGACATCCTTGCCGATAAAACCGGCCAAGTCCGCGCCGCGATCATCGACTTCGGCGGATTCCTTGGCGTCGGCAGCCGCCAAATCGCAGTCGATTGGAAAGCCATCCGCTTCCCGGCCGACGGGAAGGCTGATGCCGTGATCGTTGATCTCACGAAGGATCAACTCCGGACCGCTCCGGTCTACAAGCCCGGAGAACAAATCGTGGTGCTTGGCCAACAACCGGCGAGTCCGCCTCAAACGCCCCCCGCTCCGGCTCCGCAACCGGCGCCTGACACGGTCAATCCAGTCGCGAAGGACCCGCCATCCCACTAACGACCTGCCGACGGCATTGAGATGGATGACACCAGACAGCACCATCTTGCCGGTGAGACAGGCGCCGGAAGAGACCCAGGACAACCTCATGCTTCGCCGAAGAGCCGGCGCGGCCTGGACTGGTTTGTCTTCTTTGTGGCCGATGTCCAAACCGGATTCGGACCGTTCGTCGCCGTCTATTTGACAGATCAGAAATGGACGCAAACCGATATCGGCCTGATCCTGACGGTCGGTGGCCTGATCGCCCTGTTCGGGCAAATTCCGGGAGGCGCGGTTCTGGACGCGATGCGATCGCCCAGAATGGCCGCGGGAGTGTCGGTCTTCGTCATCGGCATCAGCGCCTTCATGCTGGCACTGTGGCCGATTTTCCCAATCGTCCTGATTTCAAGAATATTACAGGCCGGCGCCAGTTGCGTGCTGGGCCCCGCGATTGCCGCCCTCAGCCTTGGGCTTGTGGATCGCACAGAGATCGGCGAACGGCTGGGCCGAAACGCGTCATTTGCATCGATCGGAACGGGACTTGCGGCAGCGGGGATGGGCGTAACCGGATACGCCATCTCGAACCAGGCGGTGTTCTTCGTCGCCGGAGCCTTTGTATGCCCCGCGCTGATCGCCCTGTATCAGATCAACGTGCAGGAGATCGATCCGGACAAGGCTCATGGCGGCGCACAAAAACAGCCGCTGAATCTGTCCGTGGCTCTTCAGCTCCTCACCAACCGGACGCTGGTGATATTCGGGTTCTGCGTCCTGCTGTTCCATCTCGCCAATGCCGCGATGCTGCCGCTGGTGGCCAGCATGCTGACGCTGCAATCCAGCAAATCGTCGGCAGCCCTCATCGCTGTGGCGATGGTGGTGCCTCAATTGATTGTCGCAATCGTGTCCCCCATCATCGGCCGAAAATCGCAAACATGGGGGAGACGGCCGCTCTTGCTGATCGGGTTCGCCGCGCTCGCGATCCGCGGCATGCTGTTCGCTGCGCTCACGCCGTCAACATTCATTGTCGCTGTTCAAATTCTGGATGGCATTTCCGCGGCGGCGATCGGTGTCTTGGTGCCGCTGACGCTGGCCGACATCACGCGAGAGACGGGGCGATTCAATCTCACGCAAGGACTTATCGGTTGCGCGATGGGGATCGGCGCATCCATCAGCACGACGCTTGTCGGATTGTTGTCAGATCGCTTCAGCAGCTATGTCACTTTTCTCACGCTGGGCTTGATCGCCATCATCGGCCTTCTGGCCGTATGGATCTTGATGCCGGAAACCCGGCCGGACCGCGATTGAAACGCTCCGGCCGGGTTCCCGTCGTGCGTCTCTATCCCGTGACCAGGCGCGGTTTCGATGGACGCCCCGCATCCATCCGGCCGACGTTCCGATAGACCTTCAGGTAATCCAGAGCCATGCGGTTCGACGTAAATCGCTTTTCAAATTGCTCTCGCACCTTGGCGCGGGAGATCAGTCCAATGTTCTTGATCGCGCCGACGGCGCTGGTCTCATCTTCGACAACGAAGCCCGTCACTCCGTCCTCGACGATCTCGGGCGCAGCCCCTCTGTTATAGGCGACGACCGGAGTTCCACAGGCCATGGCCTCGATCATGACAAGGCCGAACGGCTCCGGCCAATCGATCGGAACGACCAGCGCGACCGCGGCGCTGAGAAAATCGGATTTCTCCGCATCCGAAATCTCACCGATGAATTCCACATGCGGCTTTGCAAGCAACGGACGAATATCCGCATTGAAGTAATCGATGTCCGCCGGATCGACCTTGGCAGCGATCTTGAGCGGCAATCCGCATCGCTCTGCAATATGAATAGCGCGATCTACTCGCTTTTCCGGAGAGATGCGTCCCAAAAATGCGAGATAGGATGGCGTCTTCTGCTTCGGCGTCAGAAGCCTTTGCGGCATTCCGTGATGCACCGTATCGATCCAGTTCGCCTTATGGATCGGGCGTCGCTGCGAGTGCGAAATCGATACCAGAGGGATCGACTGAAAAGTATCGAATACAGGCTGATGTTCCGGCAGATCGAGCCTGCCATGCAGCGTCGTCACGAAAGGTATGCGCTGACGTGCCATCAGGGAGAACGGATAGTAGTCGAGGTGAAAGTGCAGGATGTCGAATTCTTCCGCGCGGCGATAGACCTGCTCGATCATCATCATGTGAAGCGAGTTCGGATCTCGCACAGATCCATCCAGCCGGAGCGCGCGCGGCCAGATCGGCGCCAGCGTCGCCGACGTAACGGAATCGCCGCTTGCGAACAGCGTGACATCGTGGCCGAGCGAGACAAGTTCTTCCGTCAGCCATGAAATCACTCGCTCAGTCCCGCCGTAAAGTTTGGGTGGCACGGCCTCAGTCAACGGCGAGATTTGGGCGATACGCATCAAGCTACCTCCATAAAGCGATAAAGCGGTCACAAGATTGACAACTCAGCAGTGAATCAATCCATCGCATTGATAGAACACGTCGAGTATGGCAAAAGAACGCGCGGGGTCTGGAACAAGGCCGCTCCTTCGGCATACGATAGAAAACAACAAGAAGATTGGTCTGGTGTTCCATCGTGGTCGCCAGATCGGAGCTTTCCGCTGAAGAAGAAGGCCGATGCATGAACGACCTTTGTGATTTCGCTGATCGCCCAAAAGCGTTTTTGTTTCGCTACGTTGGCCACCGAAAAGCCGCTCATGCTCTCATTCTGGGCGCGGTACTCATCGCTGTTGCCTGCTCCGTCAGCACTCAATATGGCGTGAAACTTCTCGTCGATGCGCTCACCGTTGGCCCGGATCGCAAAGCGCCTTGGACGGCTTTCCTCTTTCTGGTGTCGCTGATTGCCGCCGATAATTTTTCCTGGCGCATCGCGAGCTGGACCGCGAGCTATACGTTTGTTCATGTCACTGGCGATTTGCGGCGCGATTTGTTCCGGCATATCACGGATCATTCACCCAGCTATTTCTCGGGCCGCCTGCCCGGCGTGCTGACAAGCCGGGTCACGGCCACATCAAACGCCGTCTTCACTATCGAGAACATGTTCTTCTGGAACGTGCTGCCGCCCTGTCTTGCGACGGCCGCTTCGCTTGTGTTCCTGTTGACGGTCAATTTGGTGATGGCCGTCACGCTCATGATCATCGCGACCATTGCCGTCGTGATCATGTTCAAATTCGCCGCGAGAGGCAAACCGCTGCACCACGACTTCGCGCGGAAGGCCGCACGCGTCGACGGCGAGATGGTGGACGTCGTCGGCAACATGGCGCTGGTTAAGGCTTTCAGCGGCATGGTGAGCGAGCATTTCCGCTTCGACCAGACTGTCGATCGCGAATTGATCGCCCGTCGCCGCAGCCTGCTTTATCTCGAGAAGCTTCGGTTGGGACATGCGCTTGTTATCGTCCTCCTGACGCTGGCCATGCTGGCCTGGGCCATCAGCCTCTGGCAGCAACACCTCATCAGCGCCGGCGACGTGATCCTCGTGTGCACGCTTGGCATCTCGATCCTGAGTGCGACCCGTGACCTTGCCGTCGCTCTTGTCGATGTGACACAGCACATGGCGCGTCTCTCGGAATCATTGGCGACATTGCTGGTGCCACATCAATTGTGCGACATCCCCGAGGCCGTGCCGCTTGTTCACAAAGGAGCCGCGGTTACGTTCGAGCACGTTCAATTCCAGTATCCCGGCGGCAGGCGTGTCTTCACCGATCTAAGCCTGAACATTCAACCCGGCGAGCGGGTCGGATTGGTCGGCCCATCGGGCGGCGGGAAGTCCACACTCGTGACGCTGCTGCAGCGCTTCTATGACGTGGATGGCGGGCGCATTCTGATCGACGGGCAGGATATTGCCCACGTCACGCAGAACAGCCTGCGACAGGCGATTTCAACCGTCCCGCAGGATACCGCGCTGTTCAACCGGTCTTTGCTTGAAAATATCCGGTACGGCCGCCCCGAAGCCTCCGACGCGGATGTTGCGGAAGCCGCAGAAGCCGCACGCTGCGCTTCCTTCATCTCGAAACTGCCTCAGGGATTCGAGACGATCGTGGGCGACAGGGGATTGAAGCTTTCCGGCGGCCAGCGGCAGAGAATCTCGATCGCCCGCGCATTCCTCAAGAATGCTCCGATCCTCGTGCTGGACGAGGCGACCTCCGCGCTCGACACCGAGGTCGAAGAAGCCATTCGCGACACGCTGGCCCGTCTCATGGAAGGACGAACCGTTATCGCCATCGCGCATCGCCTATCGACGCTACGCAATTTCGATCGAATCGTCGTCATGAAAAGCGGAGAATTGATCGAAGACGGTCCGCCCGAAATCCTGCTCAAGAGAAACGGTGCATACCGCAAGATGGTCGATCGCGAAGTCGGGCGGCTGGCGACGCGAGCCGCGTGATATCCTGCACGCGGCGACCGGCAGGCGCTATGGCGACAATTTTCCCAACCACCTCAACAACGCGTTTGAGCAGACTATCCTTTCTGTCCGCTCCGCATCGTGAACGCGATAGCAATGTAAGCACTTCCCGCAACGAGAAGAGTTATCCCCGCGATGATTCCCGGCTCGTGACCGATCGTGAAAGGAAGTTTGATAACAAGTGCCGCGCTTCCCAACAGGAAGACCAGACTCGATAACGCGAACCATTGCCCTGGGGTTGTTCCATGAAGCGGGCACAGAGCAATTGCTAAAACTCCAACTCAGACAGAGCGCTGCTTCGCACCAAACAGCCACTCGATGCCGACAAGCCGGTCGCAGATGAAGACCGCACCGCAGGCGAGCAGAACAAGCAGCGATGCCGCAGCTGCCCCCAGCGAATCCGCGTTTTGTTCTATATAACTGAACAACTGCACAGGCAGCGGCGTGGTATGAACATCGGAGAGGAACAGCGCAATGTTCACATCATCAAGCGACACGATGAAGCTGAACAGCAGGCCCGCCAAGACCGCGTGACGGATCAAAGGAAACGTCACGTGCCAGAACACGCGGATAGGATTTGCTCCCAGGATAGACGCCGCCCGCTCCAGCCGCAAATCGATGCCATTGAAACTCGCGAGAACGAGACGGATCACATAAGGGCATGCGATCAGAAGCTGGCCGAGAGTAACGGTCAGAACCGACGCCCGGATACCAAGCGACTGGTAGAGCTGCATCAATGACAACCCGATCAACACCGTCGGCAACATCAGCGGCGACAGGAAGAAGGTCTGCAGCGCACCAGACCATGTATTGTTCACCGTACGCAAGCCTAGCGCGGCCGCAACGCCAAGCACTGTCGACAGCAGCGAAACTGCAATCCCTATTTTCAGCGTCAGCCACAACGAACCGCTCCAAGTCGGATCGGTCAGCACTTCCTTGTACCAAATGGTGCTGAAACCGGCGGGCGGGAACGACAGATAGGCCGCCGAATTCAACGATGCCGCGACCACGATTGCGATCGGTAAAATCATCAAGGCCGATATGACGGCCACATAGGCCGTGAGGACGCGATTCATCATCGCACCACGCTCCTCTTGCTGGCTGCGTCACGCATCGCGAACGTATAGATCGCCGTAGCAAGGGCCGTTGCGACAAGCAGGATCAGAGCGACCGCCGACGCAAATGGCCAGTTCAGCACCAACAAGCCTTCCTTGTAAACGAGATAAGGCATCACCGGCACGGCCGAGCCGCCGACAAGCGCGGGCGTCACGAAGCCGCTGGCCGCGAGACAAAATACAATGACGGAGCCCGCCGATATGCCCGGCAAACTCAACGGCAGCGTAACCCGCATGAACACGCTGAAGCTATTGGCGCCGAGAATTTGAGCAGCGCGTGCCAGCGATGGATCGATCTGCTGCAACGATCCGGCAAGCGCGATCACCATGAAAGGCAGGAAAACGTGCGTCAGCGCGATAATGATGCCTGCCTCGCTATAGAGGAGATGACCTATCGGCAATCCGATGGCTTTCGTGAAGGAACTCAACAGCCCGTTCGGCCCGAGAATAATGATCCAGCCATAGGAGCGCACCACCGCACTCACGAACATCGGTGCAATCACCAGAAAAACCACCAGCGAACGTCCCTTGCGCCAACTTTGTGAAAGGTACACTGCGATCGGATAACCGATGATCAGCGTCATCAGGGCCGTGATCGCACTGATACGAAGCGACCGCCACAGAACGGAGCGATAGAATCCATCGGCAAAGAACTGCGTATAAGTCTGAAGGGAGAATTTCCCCGTCGGGGTGAAGCTTCCCCAAGTCGAAATAATGAGAGGCCAGACAAAGAGCACCGCGTAAAACAAAATCGCGGGCACCAGCAAAAGTCCGGCATGCAGCCTGACCGGCATCCGCATCGCCGATGGCATTCCCCTTTTCTCGACAAGCATGCTCATTGCAGCATGTCCTCGAGATTCTTACCGTCCACGACAGCATGTCCCCGGCCCGGCAACAACCGGGTATCATCGGCAGGCCACGATACAGACAGCCTGTCTCCGACCTTGCTCAAGCAGCGCTTCACCGGAATGTCAGCTATCAACCGCGCACCATTCGCTTCGATTTCAACGCGCCGCACCGGTCCGTGATAACTACTGGAGATTACCTATCCGGTCACGCAATTCTCGCATGCCTCATCGCCTTTGGCGATGTTTTCGGGCCGCACAGCCACCGTCACCTTCGCGCCGACCGTACAGCTATCGACCTCCGCCCGCAGCTTGCCAAAGGCGGTATCGACCACCGCTTTGCCTTGCTCATGGCCGATTACGACGCCATCGAGAAAATTGGTGACGTCCATGAAGCGTGCGCTGAAGATCGTGCTGGGCCGTTCGTACAATTCATTCGGCGTCGATCTTTGTTCGACCCGGCCCGATGCCAGCAGCACGATGCTGTCGGCAGAAACCAGAGCCTCCTCCTGATCATGGGTTACCACGACCGTCGTGATATTGGCCGCCTTAAGGATCTGCCGCATCTCCTCTCGCATTCGCTTGCGCAGAAGTGCGTCGAGGTTCGACAACGGCTCATCCAACAACAGAACAGATGGACGCACCACCAAGGCACGTGCGAGCGCCACCCGCTGTTGCTGTCCACCCGAGAGTTCTTTCGGATAACGCTTCCCAAGATTGCCGAGTTGCACGAGGTCGAGAGCCTCCTGAACGCGCTTTCCCGCCTCACTAGATGCGACGCTCCGCATCCTGAGGCCGAACGCAACATTGCGCTCGACGCTCATATGCGGAAACAGCGCATAGTTCTGAAACACCATCGCCATGTCCCGCTTGTGCGGAGCCACGTTGACGATGTCACGCCCGCCGACGATGACGGAGCCTGCATCGGGGGTCAGAAACCCCGCGATGAGGTTCAACAGCGTGGTCTTGCCGCACCCGGACGGGCCGAGCAGCGCCACAATCTCTCCGGGTGCCGCCATGAACGACACGTCATCGAGCGCCGTGAAACTCCCATAGGATTTTCGTAACTGGCGGACGTCAAGATGCGCCTGCATCAGTGGCCTCCCACCATCGCAGTCCAGCGCGCCGTCAGGCTTTGCAGGTTCTGGTTGATCGGGCTGATGTCCAGATGGAGCAGCGAGGTTACTTCCTTCTCGCCGTAAGGCACCTTGGCTGCCGCCTTGTCATCGAGCCTGACGGTCTTGTTCACCGGGCCCAGCAAAAGGTTCTCCGCGATCATCTTCTGCGCCTCGGGGCTGATGGTGAAATTGATGAATTCCTGGGCAAGATCGGAGTGCGGAGCACCCGCGACGATATCGAACTGCTGCGGATACAGAATGCCGCCTTCCTTCGGCAGCACCATCGCAACCGGCGCCCCTGTTCCCGCAAAATCATGCACGCGCGCGCTGCCGTTGTAGCCGATCCAGGCGCTGCCCGTTCCGAACAGCGCATCGACCTGCGCCGGCGGATCGATGAAGGCCAACACGTTCGACTTCAGTTCCTTCATCTTGTTCCAGGCCGGTTCAAGATTGGTGACGGAGCCGCCGTTCATGTCAGCGATTTTGGCGAACAGCAGATTCGCGTAGCCGATCGGCATATTATAGAAAACGACATGGCCTTTATATTTGGGGTCCCATAAATCCATCCACGAAGTCGGCGGCGTCCACCCCTGCTCCTTGAAGACCTTGGTATTGTACTCGATGCCGAGCGATTGAATTCCCATGACGATGCCGATGCCGTCGGGGTCCTTGGCGAAGTCATAAACATCAGAAAGGTTTCTGACCTTTGCCGGATCCAGCTTGGCATAAAGCTTCTCGGCCTTGCCCTGATAGTGCGTCGTGTCGTTTGCCCAGATCACGTCGATCTGTGGGCTGTTCTTCTGCGCCTTCACCTTGGCAAGAATCTGGTTCGAAGTGCCGGTGACATAAACGACCTTGGCACCATATTTTTTCTCGAAAGCCGGAATCACCGTGGCTTGAAGGGATTTCTGCAATGAGCCGCCGAACCCGGCGAATACCAGCTCCTTCTCATCAGCCGCTTGTGCCGGGCTTCCGATGCTCGACAGCACGGCGAGAAATCCACCGGCGGCAAGAAAGAGTCCACAAGCCTTCTGAGCGTGACGTAGCGTTACGACGAACCTCATAGTCATCCTCCCTGATTGACGCGGCCCGTCTTTTGCGGACTTCGCTGATTGATTTACTGCAAACCGAATTCCACCCTTCTGACGTTATCGGGATCGATCTCACGAATGATCGCGAGTTCCTCGGCGGTCGGCTCCGGTGTCACCGGCGCATCATCAAGATTTGGAATGCGAAAGCCGGTTTTCTCCGCGAGCTCTGCCCGCGTCACACCGGGGTGAATACTGTCGAGAACCAGACGTCCATCCTGCTTGCGGAAGACGCACAGAGGCGTCACGATCCGATCGATGTTGCCGTCGGAAGTCGTAAACTGCACTTCCTCGACAAAAATTTTCGGCGAATGTCCCGCGCGCCACAACACGGCGCGTTTCGACATCGGCAGGATCGCCGGTCCGCCACCGCCGCCGGGAAACCGAACCTTTGGCTTCTCGCGATCGCCGATGAAGCTGGAATTCACCCGGCCTCTTGCGTCAACCTGCGCCATTCCGAGAAAGGTCAGGTCGAATCCACCGCGACCGTTCATCCCGTAGATTTCCTGATTGTCGAAAATCGAGGCCGATCCTCGGCCGAGATCAGCCGTGCTGGTCGCGGCCATGATCTTGTCCACGGTCGGGTTGATCCCGCCCCCGACGCTGACGAACGTGCAGTTCGGCGCATTGTGACGGCGCGCCAGTGTCGCCGCCGCGAGCGGCAATGGCGAATTGACACCGACAAAAACTACTTCGCCGTCGCGGATCAACCGCGCCATCGACACGGCCATCATATCGGCCGGGCTGTAGAGCACGCTCATGCCGCCACTCCCAACGCACGGCGGTCGTGAGAAGCCGTCTCTTCGAGATATTTACGGAAACCTTCCGGCGTTCGGCTGATATCCAGATAGTGGCGCATCGCCGGTTCATCGATGTCGTAGCGATCGAACACGGCGGTCGGCCAGGCTCCATTCGGCGCATGAACGACGGCTTCGACGAAGATCTCAGGAACGACCGTCATTTCGGGCTGCGCCACAAAATGCGACGTGTCGACAATCTTCTCGGCGGTGAGAATTACACGCTTGGCCGCGCGGCTCATCAGGCGATCCCACACCGGCGTGCCATAAATCCGCGCATTGCCGCGAATATCAGCCTCGTGGACATGGAGAATGGCCCAATCGGGCCGGATCGCCGGTACCACCAGCGTGTCGTTGCCGGTGAACGGATCTTTCACCGTCGCAAACGGCGCGATGGTCGGCACATCGCTGCCTGCGAAGCCCGCCACCGCCTGAAACGGCAGGCCGTATGCGGCGGCCTGAAGACTGGCCATCACCGCCGGGCAGGCATTCTCGATCACTTCCAACTCGCCGCGCTCTGCCGCTTTGCGGAAATTTGGCGCCATGCCGAACGGCTGCTCGAGCGTCACCATGCCGGCACGCACACTGGCGAGGCAACGGCCAGCCGCCAACACATCAGCATCGAAGCCAGGCGACGCCTTAACGAGATGCAAGCCCTTGACGCCCTGTCGAGCGAGTTCGCGCACCATCGCGGCTGGAATGCGCTGCGACAGCGTGCCACCGATAGTCACGATCTGGTCGTTGCCAATCAGCTTTGCTGCCTGCTCAAGCGTGGTCTGTTTCATGATGCCATCTCCTTCGCTTCAGGCTGGAAGAATTGCGCAAGGTTGCGCCGCAGAATTTTCCCCGTCGCGTTGCGCGGAAGTTCGTCAACAATTGCAACTCGAACTGGAACCTTGAAGTCCGCAAGATTGTCGCTGCAATAAGCAATCAATTCCTGCTCGGACGCCGATCCGTTCGGGACAACGCAGGCAACGACAACCTCGCCCCAAATCCTGTCCGGCAGCCCACCGGCCGCGACATCGCGCACCGACGGATGGCGGCAGAGCACTTCCTCGATCTCGAGCGGAGACACGTTCTCGCCACCGCGAATGATGATTTCCTTCTTGCGACCGACCAGGAAGACATAGCCTTCCTGATCCATCCGGCCGAGATCGCCGGTGTGCAACCAACCATCGACAATGGTCTTTCGCGTCGCTTCCTCGTCGCGGAAATAGCCAAGCATCATCGTCGGCGAGCGGATGACAAGTTCACCGGTACTTTCCGGTGGCAGAAAGTTGCCCTGCTCGTCCATCACGGCAATGTCCTGTCCGGCAAGAGCCTGCCCGACTGAACCAATCTTGCGGCGGCCGCCAGCAAAGAGCGGATTGAGCGTGCTCGTTGCCGTGCATTCCGTCAGGCCCCACCCCTCGATCAGAATATCCTTGCCGAACCTGTTTTCGAACCGCGTCGCAAGTTCGACCGTCAGCGGCGCGGAGCCGGTCTTGACGAAATCAAGCCTGACGCCGGCATCCCGTGCTTCCGCCTCTCGTTCCAGAAGAATGGCAAGCACCGTGGGCGGCGCACTGAAACTCGATACATTATGATCGGCCACCAGCCGCCAATGCTCGCGCGCGCTGAATTTGCGGCACAGCACGATAGTGCCATGACCGATGAACGCGCTGATGTGACTGACGATCAGCGCGTTGCAATGGAACAGCGGCATGAAGCACAGGGCGACGTGATCCGGACCCATGCGGAATCCCTGCGAAAGCGCGATACCATCGGCCCACACATTGGCGTGGCTAAGCAGAACACCTTTCGGCCGCCCGGTGGTGCCGGACGTGTAGATCAACAGGATCGGCGTCTGCTCCGTCAACCCATCCACACGGCGCAGCGTGCGTTTTTGCCGGGACAGATCGCGCTCGGACAACACATCCCCCGGCAGGGTAACGCCCGTATTGGTGCCTAGCAGAACGAGGCGGGGTTTATCCTCCAGACCCGCGACGGCTTCCTGCGCCAGATGCAAATATTCCGGCGTCGTGATAAGAACGCGCGCCTGCGAATGCTCAAGAACAAAACTGACTTCATGCGCAGTCAGCCGATTATTGATCGGATTCGCGATCAGCCCCGTTTTGAACAAGCCAAAATACGCAGCCACGACCAACGGCTCGTTGCCGATCAACAGGCTGACACGATCACCGACGTCGAGGCGCAATTCACCGAACAAATGAGCAAACTGATTGGCGAGGTCGTCCAGCTCCGTGTAGGAGAACGCCCTGCCCTCGAAAATGATCGCGGGCTTTGAATCCCTGGCATCCTGCAGAAGTTGATGAATCAGCATGCGCGATTGCCCCGGACACGGCGTTTTTGCAGGAAATGCTGACCGAGTTCGCGCGACACAGCTTCGGATGCTTCAATGACCGCAGGTGCAAGCGCGATCGCGTGCTTCACGGTGAAGCGATATTCCGGCCCCGAGACACTGAGAGCAGCAATCACATTGCCCTCATGATCGCGAATGGGCGCGGCCACGCCGACGATTTCACCACGATACTCGCCATGATTGATGGAATAGCCGCGCTGGCGCACGAGATCGAGCTCGCGGCGTAGTTTCGCGGACTTCACGATGGTCTTCTTGGTAAAGCTTTGCAGCGGCCCGTCGCACACCTTGTCGATTTCGCTTTTTGATTGAAACGCAAGGAGCGCGCGACCTGTTGCTACACAATAAGCCGGCGCGCGGCGACCGACATGAATGTTGGCACGCACCGGATTCGGACTGTCCACACGATCGAGATACACTACTTCGCCTGGGGCGCAGTATTCGGCAAGCTGCGAGCTTTCCGAACTCAATTCGACCAGGCGTTCGAGATGGCGATGGGCGACCTTCGGCAATTCAATAGACTCGGACGCCACCAGCCCCAATTCCCACAGCCGGTGCCCAAGGCGGTAGCCTTGGCGATCCGGCGTTCGTTCCACGTAACGCCGCGCTTCGAAGTTCGAGAGCACGCCATGAACGGCCGCTTTGCTCAATTCAAGCTTCGCCGCGATCTCGCCGAGCGACAGCGGAACATGCGACGACGCCAGCAACTCGATGATGTCGAGCGACATGTTGAGCGAATGCAGATGGCGCCGCGGCCCAAGAGGTTCAATATTGCTGTTCACGAGCGGTGAATACCATTTTCTTAACGTGAACGAACGCTAGGCCGCATGATTTTTCGAGTCAATCGAAAGCAAATTGAAACGCCCACATAGCGTTCCAATAATTGCAACACGAAACAGGGAATCTTAATTCACTAAAACCGTCCCGCGAGCGTCAGTCTCAGCGCCAACGGCTCAATCGGATGAAGTACGCGATCCATCACACCGTTACTGCACACGGCTGCCGGAGGTGTTCCTGACTTACACATCGCGAAGAGGCTGTCGCTCTTCAGCATTGAGCCATAAGCATAGGTGATCTGGTCTGCCCTGGTGTCAAACAGATTGAGAACATCGAGTTGAAGACGCCAGCCGTTGTCGAAGCGATAACCGACCCGGCCGTTGAACACACTGGTTGCCGGAGAACGGAAAGCATTATCCTCCGTCAGCGGCCGCTCTCCCAAATAACGCCAGCGTACACCGCCAAACCATCCCGTTGCCTCGCCAACCGTAATTCCGGCAGAAGCAACCAATGTCGGTGCGCCGGGAACGTAATTGCCAGGCGCATTGCCGATCTGTGCTTCGGGATAGCCCGCAAGCGAAGCATAAGTGTCCGCCTGTTCCTGATCGAAGCCGACAAAGCGGGCATGCGACAATGCGACATCACCATCCAATGTCAGCCAGTTCGTCGGCTTGTACTTGTTGGTCCACTCGATGCCGTAGCGGCGGCTGGCGCGGCTTGCTTCCGTGTCTCCGCCATCCCCCACAAAAACAATCTCTGATGCCTGATCCAGCATGAACACGCTGAATGTCGAATCGAGGCCCGGGATCAGGCGCGTCCGAATCCCAACCTCCGCCCCCTTGGTCCGCACCAGCAACGGCGAAGCCGACACCGGCTCGGACGGGGCGTTCGGATCCTGAACACGATCGACAGGCACTTCACGAATGGTGCTTCCCCGCGCATCGTTGCTGTGCATGCCCATACCGGCGCCGAAGAACAATTCGGTCTTGTTGAACGGACCGAACGACATACTGAATTTCGGACTCCCGAGCGCTGCGTTGGCCTTGCCGGAATTATAAACGTCGAACAGCGAGTTCACCGTCGCGTTGTAATAGTCGCCACGCCAGCCAAAAGTCGTACGGAACCAATCCGTCCAGTGCACGGTGCTCTGAATGTACGCGGCAGCACTTGTCTCTTTCACCCTATCGTTGCGGATATTTCCGAGAAAACTGCGCTGTTGGGTCATCGTCAGCGCAAGGTTGATATCGTCGTAGCGCGTTTGCAAGCCGACCGTCGTTTCCATTGGCCGCCCGGCCAAAGTGCCAAGAAATGTGCGGGATATGGCGCCACCCGCAAGCACACGATCATCGTGCTGATGGAATTGATCGCCCCGTAACGGGTCATTGAGAAAATAGGTAAAGTTATTGTAGAGATCGAGCCCGCTTTTGATGACATAGGCATTGGCTTTCCACGAACCGAGATCATCGGTCTGGGCTACCCGTGCCGACAACGAAAAGCGGTTGGCGCGACCACCGTCAGTCGGATCCATTGAATCAAAACGGCCCAACAGCCCACTGGTGATAGCCCTTAGTGGAATCTGGTCGGTCGAATTCCAGCGATTGCCGTAGGCCATCGCCGTCGCAGAAAAACCGTCGGTTGCGGTCCCCTGAGTATAGCGGAGCATACCATTGAACTTGCGAACCTCATCCGGGTTGCTCCATGGCCCATTATAAGTATTGGCCTCTCCGGCAAACAGCAGGTTGCCGTCTCCAACCTTCGCCGAGTTCATTCCGAATACACGCCGATAGCCAAAACTACCAAAGGTCATTTCAGCAAGCCCCCGATCGACACGGTCGATCAGATCGATATCCAGAGCGCCTGCCGAACTGAAATCACCCTCGTCGGCATAATAAGGACCCTTGCGAATTCGGATGCCGTCGATGGTTTCCGGCATCAGAAAATTAAGATCGGCATAACCCTGGCCATGACCGTGGCTGCGCATGTTAACAGGCATGTCATCCACTGTAATCGCCAGGTCGGTCCCGTGATCGAGGTTGTAGCCACGCAGGAAGTACTGATTGGCCTTTCCCTCACCGCTATGCTGGGTCACGATCAGGCCCGGCACAATCTCAAGAACCTCGCCGGGGCGCGTCACCGGGCGATCGTTGATGTCCTTGCCGGACACTGTCATTTCACTGGCCATAGCCGGCGACGATACCGAACCGCTCGCAACGTTCGGTGCTCCCGTAAACGCGGTGTCGACATACACTGGCGCTTCAGCCGGCCGCGCGGGCGCATGGCGCGGCGCAGCCACAGGCCCGGAGCGCTTATGCTGTTTTCGCTTCTGATTCACAGAAGCAGGCATAATTTCGATTGGCGGCAATATCGACGCGGCGCCCCCGGCAACATCCTGAGCCGATGCGGATGGGACAGGAGAAAGCAGCAATGTCGTGAGTGCCAATGTGACCCTTGGCATGGCGCCAACGGCATGCGCCGACCTAGCTGTCGTCATCGGCTACGCTGTTTCTCATCCTCTGAACCTTATTAAACATGAGAAAACATCGTCGCATAGATGGTCGAAGCGCCTATACTAACAGTCACCATACCGACAGCCACCTGCAGGCTGCGATTTGCCCATGTCAACGATCGCGCTGAAATGGCCAGTGGTACAGCGATAACTACTGACAACGCACCCATGCCAATCATCGACCCGAGGCCGAATAAAACCAGATAAAACACGCCATAAACCGGACTGCTCACCTGCGACATTGCGATAACAAGCAGTGCCGCCGAGCCCGCCATGCCATGGATCAGGCCGACCAACAGCGTCCGCCAGCGAAATCCATGTTCGTGCTGATGCGCGCTGTGTTCATGAGGCATCGATTCGCCGCGATGGCTATGAGCATGAAAATGCGCAACTCCGTCGTGAACGTGGCTATGAAAATGAACGCGGTCGCGCCAAAGCTGCCACAACACATACCCACCCATGATAACCAACATGATGCCGACGGCACACTCCAGCCGTTCGGCCAGATGATCCGAAATCATATGACCCATGAGCAAAGCTGCCCCGGCAAATAGAGACAGTGTTATGGTATGGCCGATCCCCCATGTCAGACCGTGCTTCACGATCTCGCGGACACTGGAACGGTGGGCGGCAATGCTGGACACCGCAGCAATATGATCAGCCTCAAGAGCATGATGCATGCCGAGCAGAAACCCCAGCGTCAGAATTCCGAACATAAGCCCCCCAAAGTCATTTCTTCAGCACGGTCAGCGCAGAAACGCAGATCCGCGGCGATAATCCCGCACACCCACGAAGATCCGCCCATAGGCAGCACAAAGCTTTGCGGCATCGATCGCAAGGGCTTCACGCCGGGGCTGCGGAAACTCCGCGCCAACTTCGATGACGATACCTGCGAGCGTCGTACGGCAGCGAATATCCGTGGATACCGGCGCAAAAGAAGCGGCCCTGCCCTCCATCATTTCGATGAAAGCGAGGTCATCCGGTTGGATCGATATGCCGGTTTCAACACGACTCGCGAGGCAGGGCTGTGCCGGAAGCTCGGCAAGATCGGTCAGTCGGTATCCTTCCGCCAAACGATAGATGTCTGCCTTGCCAAGACCCGCCTCAACATAGGGATGAACCACCCCCCGTTCAGATGCAGCTTTCAGTCCTGGGCGAAAATCACCGAGATCGTCCGTGTTCGTGCCCGATGCAATCTGCGAGGATGTCGCGCCGCGAATGCGATCATACAGATTGGACTTGCAATAATAGCAACGGTTGACTGGATTGGCGCGATAGTTCGGGTCCTCGAATTCGCCTGCGTCGAGCCAAGTGACGTTCCAGCCTTCGCTACCCGCATAACGCTTGACGCGAGCCGTTGCAGCCTGCGGTACGGCAGGTGAAATCGCGTGCAGCATCACTGCTTTCGTGCACGAGTAGCGATGCGCGATGTAGGCTAAAACCATGCTGTCAACGCCGCCGCTGACTGCAATCGCAATCTCATCATAACCGTCCAACACCGACACGAGGGCGGTTTCTTGGAGCGAAAAAGCCTTCATTTCTCGTTCCGCTCTGCTTTGGCCTTGAGCGCCCGGCGCTTTTCAAGCCCGGAGTGGGAGGCCACGTCGTCGCTCTCTGTTTTGCGACTCAAGGAACCGTCAGGACGTTTCACTTCCTTGACGCGCAAGACACCATCCTCCAGCGCGATGGTGTCGGATTTGCGAAACAGGCAGGCCCGCTGCTCGAGATGCCAACGCAAACCGATGGTCGAAGTTTCAGTGAAGATAACCTGATTGACGCCATCCAGCCTATCGGGCTGCGCCAAAACACGGAACGATGTCGCCACCCGCCCCTTTTTCCCGGTCCGCTGTCCGGTTGTGACGTCGATCACTCCTTCCGTCTGGCGAATCCGATCGGCCGCGACCTGGATTTCCTCTCCCGTCATGTCATCAATATCGAAATGAATGGTCCCGACCACCATGCTCTCTGTCTGCGAACCAACCTCAAAGACAAGCACACGCAGGATATTCGGCAATTCCGCGAATTCTCGCGTCCCCGCGCCAATACCGGTCGATATTAAACGCCCTTCCGGCAACTGGGTCGCAGGCATGCCGATCAGGTGCTTCAGGATGGCTGCGCCGGTCGGTGTAATCCGTTCGCCGGAAACGCCATCATTGCGCCATTGGAAATCCTTCAGCAGCGCCGCCGTGGCAGGCGCAGGCACTGGCAGCAAACCATGCTGAGTCTGGATCAAGCCGCCACCCAGCGGAAGACTGGAAACCGACCAGCGCGCACCATCGAGGGCTGCGATGATCGTTCCTGCCGCGACGACATCCATGATCGAATCCCAACCAGCAATTTCGTGGAAATGGACATTCTCGATCTGAACCTGATGAATATGCGCCTCCGCCTCCGCAATGAGCCGCAATATCCCCAACGCATGGGCGCGAACATTCGGCGCGAGATCCGCCGCTTCGATCAGGCGGACAATCTCCCGATAGGATCCCGCGCCGTGATCGTGGCTATGATGACGATCGGACGCGGCATCATGGTGATGCAGCATCTCGTCCTGCTGATCCGCGGCATGATGGTGACTATGCGCATGATCGTGGTGATGATGATGGTGATGGTGATGAGCGTGACTATGAGAATGAACCTGCTTTTCGCCAGGGGATGCGAGCGAAAACCGCCAAGCTCCGATCGCGCCGCTCTTGCCCTCCGCAAAAGTCGGTATTCCGCAATGCACCGGCAGAACGGCCGTCGTATTCCTGAGCACAGCGGCCTTCAGATTCGGGAAAGCATCGACCATCGCCGCAGCAAAGATGTCGCCGGCGATACCGCCGACGACATCAAGATGAATATGAAGTCGCTCAGACACTCAGTTTGCACCCGCAATGTCATATGCCGCCGGAAAATAAAGATCTTTCCACGATTCCGGCTTAATCTTGACGATGCCACGGTCATACATGAAAGACACAAACTTCATGGTCCCTGATGGCACATTCGAGAAAATAATTTCCGGACTCTTCAAAAGGCTCAGCACCTCCTCATAGGTCGAACTCTTGTCGCCACTATTCTCGATATAGAATTTTGCCGCGCCTTCTTTGTCGTTATTGATGAAGGCAAGAGCATCGTTAAGCGCCGCAAGCACGGCCTTCACGGTTTTCGGATTCTGGTCATAGAAATCCTGACGCGTGCCAATAACGACGATGGTTGCGGGCCCTCCCATCACATCGTACGAGTTGAAAACCCGATGCACGCCAGGATGCTTCAGTTCAGCCTCCTGGTACGGCGAGAAGGCCAGATGACTGTTGACCGCTCCGGACTTCGAGAACAACGCAGCCATCGCATCTGGATGATTCATCGTCACGGTCAGCGAGTCCAATTTTGTCGCATCGCCGAGTTCTTTCTGAGCCGCCATGCCGAGCACGATCGCTTGCGGCGAAACACGCACCGCCGGCAAGGCGATCTTGTCGGAAGACGTAAAATCCTTCAACGACTTGATATTTGGATTGATGGTGTTGAGGTACATCGGAAACGCATTGACCGCAGACAACGCCTTCACGCGTCCCTTCGAGGCGCTCCATAGAGTGGCAATGCCCGTCAAACCACCGCTCGTGAAATCGACGCTGCCGGACAGCAACGCATCGTTCATCGCGGCAGATCCAGCAAGCTGAAAATATTTCGTTGTACTGTTGAGGCCTTCTTCCTTGAGGTGCTTCTCGACCAGCTTCTTGTCGCGCATCACCATGACCGGCAGATGTCCAAGACCGTATTGCATGGCGATCTTGACTTCGCTGACCTCCGCCGCTGCCGGTGTCGTAACAGCCCCCAACAAAAGTGCGCCAGTGAATATCAATCCACTCATGCTGGCAATGACTTTACCTCGACGCATGACCTCTCCTCCCATTTATCGCTTTGATTATTTCGACAAATTCACTCCCTGAGCTGCTTCAAACAGCATTCGATATTGCGGAGCTTTCGTATCGCGCAGCACGCGCAACGCGATACAGGCCGCTCCGAAGCCATTATCGATATTCACGACAGCCAAACCTGCGGCACAACTCGACAAGCAGGCATTCATCGCGGTGCGCCCGCCGTCGGACGCACCGTAACCAACCGAGGTCGGCACCGCGATCACAACGCCCGGCACAAGACCGCCGACAACGCTCGGCAGCGCTCCATCCATGCCAGCGGCCACGATAACGACTTTGCTCGCCCGAATGCTGTCAAGCCGATCCATCAACCTCCAGAGACCAGCCACGCCGACATCAGATATCTCGGATGCGCCGATGCCGAAATATTGCAATGTCCGAATCGCCTCGTGTGCAACGGGAATATCCGAGCTTCCCGCGCTCACCACGCTCACCTCGGCATGAGCGGCAACAAAGAGTTCGGCAGCAAAGAAACCCGTGCGAGATACCGGATCGTAATCGATGTTTTTTCGCAGCTTCTCCGGCAAAGCTGCCAGCTTGGCATCCGCTAACCGGGTCAGCAGTAGTGAACGTTTCGCTTCAACGGCCGTTTGCAGGATATAGGCGATCTGCTCGACGCTTTTCCATTCGCAAAGCACCGCCTCGTCGAAGCCAATCCGCTCGCGCCGCTGAAAATCCAGTTTGACCTGATCTGACAGCATGGGATTTCTCCGTTAACGGATCATCGCGGCACGTCAAACTTGATGCGAGGTTTGCTCCAGAACGTCGGGGCAACCACTGTCCGGGGATTTGTACCCACGTATTTCTTCGCGATCTGCCACGCTTCGTCGAAACTACGCGCCGGAGTGAGACCCACCTCACGGAATGCGCCTGGATTGGACGTGCCGGCTATAATGACGGCGCCCGCGCGCTTCAGAAGGTATTCGTTCTCATAGAACAACCAGAACGCGTGCAACGGCGGATAGCCGTAACCGTGGGTATATTTGTGCCGGAAGTCAGGCCGATGATCGAATTCATCCTCGTGATCGACCATATCGCGTGAGGAGAAATAGCGCGCGTAAAGATCGATCGCAGGCTGGTAGGATGGAAAACGCTCGGCATCGATATGGCCGTTGGTCGGTGAACAGGCAATGACAACGCCACCCTCACGCAACACCGGTGCTTCCGGGCAATAACGCGGCGGAACCGTCGCACCGACGGTCGCGATCAACGTATTGTTGGAGCTACCATAAGAATAGTTTGCAGGAAGACCTACGATCAGAACATCCGCCTCCGGCGTCGGACGACGCACATGTTTCTCGGCAAGCTCCCAGGCCGGCGGTTTCACACCGTCTGCAGAACCGGCAAATACGCCGGCCATGCGTCCACCGCTGCCGTTGAATGAGTTGATGTAGAAAACCTTCCGGCCAAGCGCCTGGTCGAGGTAGTCCGTCATCTCCTCTTTGACACTCGGCACACGCTTACGTGGCGCCGCGGCGGCCCTCTTCTCGGTATTGACCTTGACCGCTGGCTCCGGAATGCCGTGGAAACTGTGGTGAGAAGCAATACTGCGCGTCGATGCGAGACCGACAGCAACACCTGTACCGGTATAGCTGCGCCATGCACCGGCGGCGACGTTGCCCTGATAAATCATCAGGTCGGCGTCGACAAAATGCTTGTTCATTTCAACATAACGACCGCCATCGGTGATGCCGAAATACCGTAACTGTTCCTGATCGGTGCAGTCATGGTTGAGAATTTGGCCAGTGCCCCAGAACGTGCCGAAGATTTCTGGCCCGAGGTGATTGGCAAGTTCCGCGCGCGTGTTCTTGCGATGATTACTGCAGGCGTTGATGAACAGGATGTCGCGCTGCTTGACACCCTTCGCGAGCAACTCCTCGACGATAATTGGCAAGATCGTGCGCGGCGGCGTGTTCGGCCGGGTGATGTCGTCAAAACCGATAGCAACCCGCATGCCGGGCTTTATTAACTCGGTCAGCGGCGGAGAATTATAGGGCTTCGCCAGCGTCTCACGCACAGAAGCCGCCGGATTTTGCAGAAATGGCGGGTCCTCAAACTCGACAACCGAGGCGTGGTCCGGAACGTCGATATCCAATTTCTTGTCGCCAAAATCGACGGCTACTTTTTTCGTGCTCATGCGTTCCTCTTACTGGTAGCCGGCGCGCTCGCATCTTCGAAATACGGCAGCAAAGCCCGGCGAACGAACTTTCCGATCGGATTCCGCGGCAATTCATCGACGAAAGCAATACGAGCCGGAACTTTGAACGAGGCGAGAAATTCGCCACAATGCCGGATCAACTCACTCTCCGTCACATCGGAGCGCTTGACGACGCAGGCCGCAACAACTTCGCCGTAGATACGATCTGGGATTCCGACCGCCGCCGCTTCCCGCACCGCCGGATGCCGCGCGATGATCTGCTCGACTTCGAGCGGTGAAATGTTCTCCCCACCGCGAATGATCGTTTCCTTTTTCCGACCGACGATGAAAATGTAACCATCGTCATCAAACTTCGCCAAATCACCCGACCTTACCCAGCCGCCTCTAATCGTCGCAGATGTCGCATCGGAATCCCTGTAATAGCCCTTCATCACCGTCGGACCGCGGATTTCAATCTCTCCTACGGAGCCTGTCGGCAGTTCCTTGCCGTCACTGTCGACAATGCGAATTTCACTTGGGGCAAGAGGCTTGCCGATCGAACCTGGCTTGCGCGGCTCGCGCAGCGGATTCATCACGTTGATGGATGTCGTCTCGGTCAAACCATAAGTCTCGAGGAGCAAGTTCTGTCCGAAGCGCGCGTGAAAACGGTCGGACAGATCAACAGAAGTCGGCGCCGACGCCACCTTAACAAATTCGAGTTTCGGATAACCGGTCTTTCCGGTCTCGTCCTCCAGCAGAATACTCAGGATCGTCGGCGATGCGCTCATGCTGTTCACCTCGTAGCGCTCGCAAAGCGCCCATAGGTTGGATGCACTGAAGCGCCTGCACAACGCAATCGATCCCCCGGACAACAGATACGGCAGCGTACTGAACATCAGCGCATTGGTATGCGACAGGGACATGATGCAGAGCGTTCGATCTGACGGCTTGAGGTGAAAACCCTTCGCAACGGCAGTGATGCCCGCGGCCACATTGCCATGCGTCAGCATTACGCCCTTCGGCCGTCCTGTCGTGCCGGACGTATAGAGAAGCAACGCAACGTCGTCGGGCTTCACGCATGGATCAATCGTGTCCGATGAAAAAGAATCGAGATCGGGAACAGTTACGTTCTGCAGAACGCCCGGATCGCCGAAGCAGACCACGTGCACGTCACCAATGCTCTTCAACGCTTCCGCAAGCGTCGCCGCATAGTGTTCTCCGACCACCACGACCTTGCTGCCCGCATGATTGACAATGTAGGCGATCTCATCGGCCGTGAGCCGGTCATGGAGAGGATTAGTGACGATACCGGTCTTGAACCCCGCCACATAACCCGCCACCAGCAACGGATCATTCCCCAGCAAATAGGAAACACTCTCCCCTGCCTTCACCCCAAACGAGAGAAGCATGCGCGCGAAGCCATTGGAAAGAGACTCCAGTTCTCCGTAAGAATACGTCCGGTCTTCAAACAGCAACGCTGTCGAAGCGAGATCATGTTTACGGAGAATGTCACCAAGTTGCATCTTCGTCACCCAAGACATGTTCTCGAGAATGCTGCGTAGTCTCTTCTCTGGGAATTTCGAACACTAAATTGAATATTACATCGATAACGTAATAACGCATGGAGGATACAGGCTTTCAAAAGAGGCACGTCATGTTCCACATATTGATACCATGTGTTAAATTTTGGGTGCAGTGAACGAGGAAGTCAATAAGATACGTCGAACATCCCGGCTGACTCACTGGATGCCAAGACGCTAATGGGAAAATGAATGGCGACTGGTTAGATGAACCATGGGATGCTTCCAGCAGTCGCGAGGCAATCCCCGCTCCTTAACTCTGTAATGTATCCGCTGTGCATAGCGGAGTTGTTATTGACTCTCGTCCGCATCCCACTCAAAATTCAACACGCCGTATCAATATATGGAACTATTATGGATACGACTTTTTTGAAGGGGCTGAGAATGCTCCAGGCGTTGTCGCTGTCGGACAGGCCGCGTGGCGTCACAGAGCTTGCGCGCGAGCTCGGCCTGACCAAGAGCAATGCCCATCGATTGCTGAAGACGCTTGTGCATGCCGGATACGCGCAGAACAATTCCGAGACGGCGAAATACAGCGCGACGCTGAAAGTATGGGAGCTCGGCTCTCATGTTCTGTCACAAGTCGATGTGAAAAGCGCCGCGAGCCCCTATCTGCAATCATTGTCGGACAAGACCGGCGAGACAGTTCACCTGTCGCTGCTGGTTGAGCAGTCCGTCGTCTATATCGACAAGATCGACAGCGCCCAACCTGTGCGCGCTTATAGCCAGATCGGAAAAGGTGCTCCGGCTTATTGCGTCGCGACCGGGAAGGCATTGCTCGCATTCCAGGACGAGGACGTTATCGCGTCTGTCGGCAAGAGGCTCAAGGCTCACACCCCGCGAACGATAACCGATCCTGAGGAATTCAAGCGTGAAATGGCGCGGGTGCGCCAGCTCGGTTACGCGATCAATCGTGGTGAGTGGCGCGAAGGCGTCTGTGGCGTAGGTGCGCCGATCCGCGATGCGTCACGGCAGGTGGTGGCGGCTGTCGGCATTTCAGGCCCGGAAAGCCGTATGAAGCCAGCCTTCATGCGCGAACAGGCGCCTCTCGTCATTCAAGCTGCCGGTTCGATCTCAAAGGCGCTCGGCTATCCCGGCGAGGCCGCCGCCTATCGCAAGACCGCCTGATTGTTGATTTTTCAAGATACATGGATGGAATGATGAAAGGCCCTCTCAACGGCATCAAGGTTCTGGAATTCGCGCAGATCGCGGCGGGACCGTTCGCCGGAAGCTTGTTTGCCGATCTTGGCGCAGATGTCGTGAAGGTGGAACGGCCTGACGGCGGCGACGGCATGCGCACCTGGCCACCTGCCATTGAAGGCACGGATGGCCCGGTGGAGAGCGGCAACTTCGCTTCCGTCAACCGCAACAAGCGCAGCATCACCGTTGATGTGAAAAACCCCGAGGAGATGAAGCGGTTTTTCGCGCTTGTCGCGGAGGCCGACCTGTTCATCGAGAATTACCGGCCAGGCGTGCCGAAACGGCTCGGCCTCGGCTATGACGATTTGCGCAAGCACAATCCGCGGCTGGTCTATTGCTCGATTTCCGGCTACGGCCAGACCGGACCTTACGCCGGTAAAGGCGCCTTCGACGTCACCGTGCAGGCGATCAGCGGCGTGATGAGCGTCACCGGCGAAGAATCCGGGCCGCCGGTGAAGTGCGGCGTACCGATCGGCGATTTCGGTGCGGGCCTCTATGGCGCATTCACCTCGCTTGCGGCGGTGATGAAGGCGCGTGAAACTGGCGAAGGCGCTTATATCGATTGTTCGATGCTCGGCAGCCTGCTGGGAATGGCCGCGCTGCAGACCAGCGAATTCTTCGGCACCGGCAAGGCACCGAAGCGCCTCGGTTCGGAACATCCACGCAATGCGCCCTATCAGGGATTCGACGCCAAGGATCGTCCGTTCACCGTGGCCGCGGGCAACGACAAGCTGTGGCGCGATTTCTGCGTCGTTGTCGGCCTGCCTGAGCTCCCAGATGACCCGCGCTTCACAACGCAAGCTGATCGGGCACGCAACCAAAGAGAACTCGCCGCGATCGTGCAACCGATTTTTCTCACCAAGAATGCTGGGGAGTGGATCGCGGCGCTCGATGCAAAGGGCATTCCCTGTGCCATCGTGCTGGACTATCAGGAGATTCTCTCCAACGAACAGATCGCTCATATGGGACTGGTGCGCGACCTCACATTGTCGAACGGCGCAACGACCCAGACCGTCGGTTTCCCGATCAACGTCTCCGGCTTTACGTTCGGCATCGAACGGGCGCCGCCGCCACTCGGCGCGCACAATGACGAGGTATTTGCAGAATGGACCAAGGGCGCAAGGAATTCGTGAGTTTCTCGCCGCTCGCCGATGGCGTTCGTGTTCTCACCCTGGATCGCGCGAGCAAGGCGAATGCCTTGAATGCGGAGATCGTGGATGAACTGCTCGCCTGCGTTACGCAAGCCGAGGAGGAAGGTTGTCGGGTGCTGATATTATCCGCGAACGGCAAGGCGTTCTGCGGCGGCTTCGATTTCGGCGGCTATGAAGACACGACACCGGGCGACCTGCTTCTGCGCTTCGTCCGCATTGAGGAGTTGCTGCAACGGCTGCGGCGCTCATCCTTCGTCAGCATCGCGCTCGTTCACGGCGCAGCGATGGGTGCAGGCGCGGATATTGCCGCCTCATGCACCTACCGGATCGGAACGGAGGCCGCCAAATTCCGCTTTCCGGGCTTCCGCTTCGGCGTCGCACTCGGCACACGGCATCTGGCGCAACTGGTCGGCATGCAGCGCGCGCGGGATATTCTGCTGACCAATGCGACGCTCGATGCGGCTACCGCACTCGACATCGGCCTTCTGACGCATCTCACCAACACCGATGGTCTGCGCGCGAAAGCAGATGAACTGATCGGGCAGATCGGCTTCCTGGGTATCCAGGCGCGCAACCGGATCTCGCATCTGACTGCGCCGCAGAATGACGATGGAGACATGGCTGAGCTGGTCCGTTCCGTCAGTGCCCCGGGGCTTCATGACCGGATCGCGCAATATCGCGCCGGACACTGAGGCGCGAAAAATCTCGCGCGTCTCATCAAAACAAGAATGCGGCCAGCATCGAATTCTTTCGCAACATGGTTTCAGTCAATCCGGGCACTCGATAACCGGGGCCGCTGGCCAAGCGGTTCCTCAATCGCGAGATGCAGATGCGGCGAATGGCATTTCGAGCCGAAAATATCAAAGGCCCCAACATCGCGCTCACCTGCTTAACCGCGTCAGCGCCAAGCATTTCAATGTCGGTTTGGGAAAGCGATCGCCCGCATTTCGGCTGGTGATTTTATCCGACGATCGAAATCGCCTTTAAAGGATATAACATCTTGCTAATAGAGATGTTTTCTGGGTATTTTTAGTATATCTGTGCAATAATATTGCACTAGGCGAGTGATATGGCCCAAATACAGCTCGACGATTTTGACCGTAAAATTCTCAAGCGTTTACAGGCAAACAATCATGAACCGCTGCACCAGATTGGTGCAGAAGTGAACCTGTCGGCGGCGGCCGTTCAACGCCGCGTACGCCGTATGGAAGCGGACAAGGTGATCGAGGCCAATGTCGCCGTGGTTGATCCCAGAGCCGTGGGGCGCTTCATCACACTCATCGTCCAAGTGCATCTGGACAGCGAGCAAGCAAATTTTTTAGATGCAGCTCGAAAGCAATTCGCGGACACCCTGGAAGTTCAACAATGTTATTATGTGACTGGCGCAGCTGATTTCATTCTCATCATCACAGTCGAAACAATGGAAGAGTATGCGCAACTCAGCCATCGCCTGTTTCTCGAAAACCGCAATGTCAAACACTTCAACACCAGCGTAGCGATGTCGCGTGTCAAGGTCGGCTTATCCGTTCCGCTGTAACTCGTCGGGGCCACAACACGACATGCGTCCGATGCCAGCACGCCCCTCGAATCAAAAGCGATACATTGATCGGATTTGCGCGGACGGCTCGAAACAAATGTTCGTGCCCCGAAGGAGCCATTAGCAAGAACTCCTCACGGAGAATTCCAACGGCCTGCCAAACAGTAACCCGAGCAACCCCGATTTAAATGCATCACTAAGTTCGATCTGTTTTGCAACGCTTCTCTGATTACATTGCAGATAAATAAGCATCCTCGGTCGCCCGGCAAACGCCGGGCAACCGTTCCTCTATATGCTGCTCAATTGATCTTCCCAACCTGCCTGTCCTTCTGCGATGGCAGGAAAGAGGGATCGTAAATCTCCTTGAGCTCAGGCTTTCTGGGCAACTTGAACGCCGCGGCGATGACGTCGACCTCATGTTGTAGGCGAGCATTATCAACCACGCCGAAACCGCTCTTTTTGACTTCGTTGGTAAGCAAGCAGCAGTCCAGCGCGATGCGAAGGCGACTCCGTTCGACATCGGCATTCAAAAGAGGCTCGTATTGCAAGGCTGCTTTGACCGCTTCCTCCGGGTCATTTGCCATATCTCTCAGACCGCGCACCGTGGCACGGATGAACCCTCTCACAGCGTCCGGATGCTCCTTCAAAAACTTAGGGGAAGCTGCAATCGAATTGCCATAGAGCTGCAAGCCATAATCCTTGTACAGGAAGGAACCGATATCGTTTTCCGCCACACCCTTGGCTTTCAGCTCGATGGCAGAGTTGAATATCTGCCCCGGAATTGCGTCAACCTTTCGCTGAGCAAGCAGAACCTCTCGAAGACTTGGATCGATGCTCTGGACTTGCACGCTGGCCGGGTCAATTCCAACCTGCTGCGCGAAAATCGGAAAGAGCTTGAATGTCGAATCGTTCGGAGCTGCTCCAATCCGTTTTCCTGCGAGTTGCTTTGGATCGGTCAAACCGCTGGACTTCAAAAAAATAATTGCGGCTGGAGCTTCTTCGTAAAGGCTCATCAAGACAGGGAAGGTCTGCTGGGGGTTCTTGGAGTCAAAATCCATGACAACATTGATATCCGGGAATCCCATGTCGTAGACGCCCGAAGCCAACTGCCGGGTGAGTTCGGCAGAGCCTTTCCCTCTATCAATAGAAACGTCCAACCCTTCAGCCCTGTAGTATCCCTTTTGCAGGGCGATGAAAAAAGCGCCGTGAGTTGCTCCGGGAATCCAGTCCAGCGAAAAACGAACTCTGGTTTCCGCGAATGCGGCTTGAAAAGACGAGAACGCAAACAAGAGTCCACAGACGATACTCAAGATTAAAGGCCGCCGCATCAGAGTCTCCTTTAGGTCGATCCATCCCATGTGCCGATTTAACGGTCGCGTCAAACTAGACAACTTATCATCTTATAATATTGATCCGCCTCTGCAAGCGCCCTTCCGTTCATCTCAGCAATCTTTACTGTCATTCGGTGCGGCAAAGAGTGCAAATAGTGCGGCGAATGAAGGCAAACAACTCAGAACATCAAACTGACTTCATCGAGCCGGCAAACCAACACTTCCTCCTTAAGAAGGGTGCAGGGTGAGATGTGCGACCGCAACTCGAGCCGAGTGTCCATCAAGCTTTTTATTCAAAATAACGAGCCATAGTTCGCGTAGAGCTGTCTTGTAACCTCAAACAGGCTTGGCCAACTACATTATCTTGATAGAGATTCAAGGAGAACTGCCACAAAAATGGATGCGATTGCATTTTGGCGTCTCTAGGCCACTCTAGATGCAATTCGATTTCCTGAGTTTAGCGACCAAGTCCGCTAAAGCTGTGCTGTCCTCATCAGCGGCGTCAATCCTTCCGAGATAGGCGCGAAAGACTACCCTGCAGAACGCGCAATGCGGATATTTGCGCTTGCTCGGAATCAGAGGCATTGATCGCCTCATATATTGCCAGATGGTCATCGAACGAAATGGCTTCAGTCTCCGCCTTTTTCGAGGATAGCCGCCTTGCCTGCCAAATCGACTCGTAAAGATGCGGCTGTAAAAATTCCATGAAACTCACGATCAAGGGATTTTTGGTGGCTCGTGCGATTGCGAGATGAAATCTGATGTCAGCCGCCAGAGCTTTATCGAAAGAGCCAGATGAGGGCTGCATCTCTTTCAGGCACCGCTCCATGTCCCGCAAATCCGACAATGTCCTGCGTTCCGCAGCAAGCATCGCCGCCTGAACCTCAACCGCGATACGGAGTTCGAAAATATGGACAATTGAGTTTTGCCGGCCGGCGGGATTCAATCTGAACGGCCGAGCCTTTGTATCGTCCTCGACAAAAACACCTTTTCCCTGATGAGAGGTAACAAGTCCATCCGATTTCAAGCGAGATAACGCTTCGCGTACGACAGTAATGCTAACACCAAAAGATTCACTTAAGTCCTTACCAGAAGGAAGCTGACGGCCCGGCTGATACTTTCCAGAAATTATTTCTTCCCGCAAAGTGGCAGTAATTTTATCGGTCAGATTATTTGTCTTCGATCTCCTCACCGGCGTATAATTCATTTTGGTCCTGACGTTTTAACCTTGACAAGTTTGTAGTTGCTTGACGGGACGATCTCAGGCGATCACCCAAGGCAGAGGACTGAAACTGGATAATTTGCACCTCAGGTTGTACCTTAACCGATCCTTTGGGTCGCCAAAAATTGTTTTGTCCCCCGGTATTTAAAGCCTCCGGAAACCAATCCAAGCCACGCATCGAACCGTGACCATCTGCCTCAATATCGCTTGCTCGCTCTTAACTTATCACATAAGATGATAATATCTAATGGAGAAACAATAATGGCCACGGATAATCAAAGTCTGAGAGGGTTCCTTCAGGATCTTGAAAAGAACCTTCCTGCAGAAATAGTTCGGATCAAGGAGCCGGTTAAACAGCAACTTGAAATGACGTCGACGGTTTTGGAGTTGGACCGGCTCAACAAAAGCCCGGTCGTTATATTCGAAAACGTAGCCGGCTTTAATATGCCCGTTGTTACCAATATTGCGGCGAATCGAAGCCTGCTGGCGCGGTGCTTAAACACCGACGCGAAGCAGTTACCTAGCGTTTTTCGCGAACGGTGCCAGAATTATATTCCGCCGGATGTGGTGTCCGATGGGGCTTGGAACGAGATCGTTCTCGAAGGGGACGATGTTGACCTGACAAAACTGCCAATTCCGCACCAGTTTTCGGTTGACGCAGCCCCCTATATCACTGCGGGCCAAATAACTGCGCGCGATCCCGAGACGGGGATTGATACTACCGGCTTTCATCGCCTCATGCTCAAGGGAAAAAACCGGCTCGGCGTATCGCTCCATTCGCGGCGGCGTATGTACGAATTCCACCGCCGGGCTGAAGCGCGTGGACAAAATCTTCCGGCCGCAATCGTGCTTGGCGTGCATCCGCTCCATTACATGGGATCGATGGTGTACGCTTATCCGCCGAACGTTCGGAAGTTCGATATTATCGGCGGCCTCTTCGGAGAACCATATCGTTTGGCCCGATGCGGTGTTGCCGATCTCGAAGTCCCCGCCGGCGCTGAAATCGTGATTGAAGGCGAGATCCTTGCCAACGTGCACGAGCCGGAGGGTCCGTTCGGTGAATTCACCGGCTATGCCTCCTACCGCAGCACACAGAACGTCTTTGTCGCAAAACGTATTCGGATGCGCCGGGACGCGTATTTCCACAGCATTGTCGCAGGAATGGCACGAGACCATATTCTTATTTCATGCATTACTCGCGAAGGTGAAATTTTGAATGCGCTTCGCCGAAACATTCCAAATGTTAAAGATGTCCACGTCCCCCACACGACATGCGGTGCATTTCTAGCGATCGTATCAATTAAAAAAGTCAGCGAGGGTGAGGCTAAGATGGCCATGCTCTCGACGCTCGGAACTGAACTTTATACAAAGAGCGTCATCGTGGTCGATGACGACGTCAATATCTTCGATATGGACGACGTGATGTGGGCCGTAGCTACCCGCTCCCGGGCTGAAAAAGATATCATGATGGTTCCAGGCGTTAAATCTGCAATCATCGACCCGACGTCAGACCCTAAAAACTTCACGATCACAAAATGGGGTATCGATGCGACGGCACCTCTGGACGAGAAGTTCGCGGAGAGACTGACGGTCTCTGACGAACAAAGGACGCGAGCCCAGAAAATTCTCAGCGGCGCCGGACTCATGTAAAATTAAAGGCGGCCGAACAACTGCTTTCGGCCGCCTTTTGTTGGAGAGACTTCAGCATGTTTGCGAATCGACACCTGAGAAAGCCAAGACTGATCGTCGGCATTACCGGTGCTTCAGGTGCAGCTTACGGACTAGCAGCCCTCAAGGCGCTCAGAGCCGCTGAAATCGAAACTCACCTTATTGTGTCACGCTCGGGGCAAATCACTGTTGCTCATGAGCTGGGACTCAAGTTTTCGGATTTAGCATCTCTCGCAGACGTCACTTACAAAATCGATGATATAGCTGCATCAATTTCGAGTGGATCCTTCAATACCTTAGGTATGCTCATCGCTCCCTGCTCCATCAGATC
>Ga0153956_1000471_pt1 | contig 46054 bp, 47 predicted proteins | sample TSFL040MetaG_FD_104704 | JGI IMG/M metagenome (GOLD analysis project Ga0153956, IMG submission 104704) | Attine ant fungus gardens microbial communities from Florida, USA - TSFL040 MetaG | ecosystem: Host-associated > Fungi > Mycelium > Unclassified | place: USA: Florida, Wekiwa Springs... | reverse complement strand
CTGCCGCCTGGCAGCCATATCGATCTTGCCCTCCACATCGGGCAAGCCTTCCCAGCTACGCGCTCAAAGTACGTGAGGCACCGCCGTCGGCTACGCGCTCAAAGTAGGTGAGGCACGCCGCCGGCTTCGCGCTGCCGATACCACCTATTAGGCTGACCTACCATGACCAGTACGGACCCGACGCCGAACCCGCACGCCACCGCCGAGCAGGTGGAGGCCGCTCGGCACGACAGCAAGCTAGCCCAGGTGCTCTACCACGACTGGGAGGCCGAGCAGTACGACGAGAAGTGGTCGATCTCCTACGACGAGCGCTGTATCGACTACGCCCGGGGCCGCTTCGACGCGATCGTGCCGGCCTCGGAACGGCAGAGCGCGGACGGGCCTCTCTATGACCGGGCACTCGAACTGGGCTGCGGCACGGGATTCTTCCTGCTCAACCTGATGCAGTCCGGCGTAGCGCGACGCGGGTCGGTCACCGACCTGTCGCCCGGAATGGTCAAGGTCGCCACCCGCAACGGCCAGGCCCTCGGTCTGGACGTCGACGGTCGGGTGGCCGACGCCGAGGGCATCCCGTATGAGGACAACACCTTCGACCTGGTGGTCGGCCACGCGGTCCTGCACCACATCCCCGACGTCGAACTGTCGCTGCGCGAGGTGGTCCGGGTGCTCAAGCCCGGTGGCCGGTTCATCTTCGCCGGCGAGCCCACCACGGTCGGCAACTTCTACGCCCGCCGCCTGGCAGACCTGACCTGGAAGACCACGGTCGCGGCGATGAAGCTGCCCGGGATGGGCTCCTGGCGCCGGCCGCAGGAAGAGCTCGACGAGAACTCGCGCGCCGCGGCCCTGGAATGGATCGTCGACCTGCATACCTTCGAGCCGCGCGACTTGGAGCAGATGGCGACCAACGCCGGCGCGGTCGAGGTGCGCACCGCCAGCGAAGAGTTCACCGCCGCCATGCTGGGCTGGCCGGTCCGCACCTTCGAGTCGACGGTCCCGCCGGGCAAGCTCGGATGGGGCTGGGCGCGGTTCGCCTTCGGCAGCTGGACGGCCCTGAGCTGGGTGGACGCCAACGTGTGGCGCCGGGTGGTGCCCAAGGGCTGGTTCTACAACCTGATGATCACCGGGGTTAAGCCGTCCTGAATGCCGGCTTCAGATTTGAAGTCGACGACGTCGGCTATCTGAGCTCGCCGGTCGGAGGCGCCGCCCTGGCCGAGGTTGCCGGATTCACGCTCACCGACGCCACCCGGATCGCCGACATCACCGCCCTGCGCGGCCGCTTCGGCGCCCGGACGCCTGCGTTGGTCGAGACCGTCCTGCTGCGCCGGCGTGCCGCGGCCAAACTGGCTGAGCTGCCGGAGACGTCACGGTGGCTGTTCACCGACGAGGCCTTGCAGCAGGCCAGTGCCGCACCGGTGGCGCGGCATCGCGCACACCGGATCGCAGCCGCTGCACCGGATGCCGCCGTGCACGACGTGACCTGCTCGGTCGGCACCGAGCTGGCGGTGCTGTCGGAGCTCACCGATCGGCTCCTGGGCAGTGACCTCGATCTAGTACGGCTGGCGATGGCGTGCCACAACGTAGGCGGGGTCGCCGTGGTTCGCGCCGATGCACTGGCACCGGTCAGCCGCGGCACGGTGGTACTGGCCGACCCCGGCCGGCGCGGCGGGGGCCGGCGGCGCTTTGACTCGGCCGATTATCAGCCCGCTTTGGACCAATTGCTGGATGTCTATTCCGATCGCGACATCGCCGTCAAAGTGGCTCCCGGAATAGATTTCGCTCAAATACGGCAGCTGGGGTTTGACGGCGAGATCGAAGTCACCTCCTGGCGCGCCTCGGTGCGGGAAGCCTGCCTGTGGTCGCCGGGCCTCGCAGGTGCCGGCGTGCGCCGGCGAGCCACGATCTTGGACCGTGACGAGCAGATCACCGACGCCGAGCCGGACGACTGCGAGGTGCGGCCGGCGGGGCGCTGGATCGTCGACCCGGACGGCGCGGTGGTGCGGGCTGGCCTGGTCCGCCAGTACGCCGCCCGGTACGGGCTCTGGCAGATCGACCCCGACATCGCCTACCTGTCCGGGGACGAATTGCCGGACGGAGTACGTGGATTCGAGGTGCTCGAAACGCTGGCCTACAGCGAGAAGCGTCTTCGTCAGGTGTTGACGGCACGCGACTGCGGCGCCCTGGAGATCCTGGTGCGCGGCGTACGCGATGTACAGGCCGATCCGGACGGGTTGCGTCGCCGGTTGCGGCTGCGTGGGGCACAGGCCCTGTCGGTCGTGATCACCCGGATCGGGACGGGGGCAGCGGCTCGGGCGATTGCGTTCGTCTGCCGTCCGTCGCGCTGAGCGGCCCGGTAGGCTGTCGGCTTCGGGCCATTCCTGCTTGCTGCGGCAAGGCGAGACAAAGCGAGACGAACCGACAATGCGCATTCTGGTGGCCGCCCTATTGGCGGGCGGTGCGGTGGGCAGTTGGCTGGGCGTGACGGGTACGCCCTCGGCGGGCGCGGTTTCGCCCTGTGCCGAGCTGGGCGGCACGCTCGAGTCCGGGCAGTGTCACGTCCACTTGTCCAATGCCAACTACACCCTGGACATGCGGTTTCCGGTCGACTACCCCGACCAGCAGACCCTGACCGACTACCTGGTGCAGAACCGCGACGGGTTCTTGACCGTGGCCAAGTCACCCGGCTCGCGCGACATGCCCTACGAAATGGATGCCACATCCGAGCAGCACCGCTCGGGTCAGGCTCCCAAGGGCACCCAGAGCGTCGTGCTGAAGATCTTCCAAGACCTCGGCGGCCCACAGCCATCCACCTGGTACCAGTCGTTCAACTACGATCTGGCGACCCGCAAGCCGATCACCTTCGAGAGCCTGTTCGCGCCCAACAGCAAGCCGCTGGAAGTGATCTTTCCGGTCGTGCAGCGCGACCTCGAGCGCCAGACCGGGGTGCCGGCGATCCTGATCTCGTCGGGCTCGGGGATGGACCCGGCGCACTATCAGAACTTCGCTATCACCAACGACGAGGTGATCTTCTACTTCGCGCCCGGCGAGCTGCTGCCGATGAGCTCAGGTGCCACCTCGGTGAAGGTGCCGCGCACGGCGCTCCCGCCGTTGGCCTTCTGAGCGCGATCAGGCGGGCGCGAAGCTGAACACCTGACCGGCGCTGGTGGCGACCGCCACCCGCCGGTCATTGCCCACCGACACCCCGACCGGAAACCCGCGCGCTTCGGGCAGCGGATAGCTGTTGAGGGTGTGGCCGTCGGCCGGGTCGAACACCAACAGCGACAAGCCCGCCGGGCCGAGGCTGGTGCCGGCAACCACGGTGTAGCCCACCTTGCCCGCCAGACTCGATGAGGACAGCGGCACGGTGTCCTCGCGGCGCCACACCTGCTCGGCATAGTCACCGCGGTCGGCGTAGGCGACCAGTTCAGTGTCGGGGCCACCGCCCGAGACGATCAGTCCACCGGGCGTCACCGCCGGTGGTGTTTGGGCCAGGAACTTCAGCGGCACTGACCATTTCGCCTTGCCGTTGGCGGCGTCGATCGCCCATAGGCGCTGGTCTCGACCGTTGACGTAGACGGTCGAACCGTCGGCGGACAGTACGGGGCTGGCCAGTACCCCGGCCGCGACGGCGTCGCTGCTCCACTCCTGGGTGAGCAGTGGGACGCCGCCCGGATGATATCGCAGGCCCACCAAGCCGGACTCCTTGGCGCCCGGCTGCCACAGGCTCACCACCGCGATGTTGCTTTCCGGTGAGAAGGCAGGTGCGGCGGCGACCGGGCAGTCCGGCCGGGCAGCGGCGCAGTCGGACAGTCCCCGCCGGAAGTCGGTCGGGTCGACACCGTCCACCAGGTCCAGCGGCGTGCCGACGACCGCGCCGCGATGCGTGTCGAAAATCAGCACCTGGCCCAAATGGGTGACGACCAGCAGCAGGCCGTCGCCGAGAATCCGAGGCGTTGAGGGCATTCCGATCACCGGTGCGCGCCAGCGGATCCACTGGGTGGGCGGAAACGACAGCATGGCGCCCGGCTGGCCGACGTAGACGTTGTCGAAGCCGTCCATGAGCGCCCCGAAGAACCCGCCGCCCTGATGCAGCCGCGTGCACCAGCGCTGCCGTCCCCGGTCGGCGTTCTCCCACTGCATCAGGGAGCAACCGGCCTCGGTCTGGGCGTTGAGCATCATCCAACCGTGGACGCCCAGGGCGGGCTGGGCTCCCAGCTCACCCTTGACCGAGCGGATCCAGTCCAGTTGCAGGTCGGTGGCTCCCGCGGTGGCGGTATGGCTGCTGTTGGCGGCATCGGCGTACTGGGCGGGCCAGCCCGGTGCGGGCGCGGCATCCACCCACGAATCGGTGTTGGCGCAGCCGCCAAGAAGCCCTGCGATCGTCACCGTTGCGATTCCGGCCAGGACACCACGTCGCCGCAACACAGTGGCAATCCCCAATCCTCGGCCGGGCAGTGAACGAGTCCAGGTGAGGGTAGCGCGTGGCAAGAACGCGCTCGCGTAGGCTTTCCGGCCATGACGACGATGTGGGGTGCTCCGATCCACAAACGCTGGCGGGGTTCGCGCCTGCGTGACCCGCGCCAGGCCAAGTTCCTCACGCTGGCCTCGCTGCGCTGGGTGCTGGCCAATCGGGCCTACACACCGTGGTATCTGGTGCGCTACTGGCGGCTGCTGAAGTTCAAGCTGGCCAACCCGCACATCATCACCCGCGGCATGGTTTTCCTGGGCAAGGGCGTGGAGATCCAGGCCACCCCGGAGATGTCGTACATGGAGATCGGCCGCTGGGTGCATATCGGCGACAAGAACACCATCCGGGCACACGAGGGCTCGCTGCGATTCGGCGACAAGGTGGTGTTGGGACGCGACAACGTCATCAACACCTATCTCGACATCGAGCTGGGGGACTCGGTGCTGATGGCTGATTGGTGCTACGTCTGCGACTTCGACCACAAGATGGACGACATCAACGTGCCGATCAAGGACCAGGGCATCATCAAGAGCCCGGTGCGGATCGGGCCGGATACCTGGATCGCGGCGAAGGTCACCATCCTGCGCGACACCAGCGTCGGCCGCGGCTGCGTGCTGGGTGCCCACGCGGTGGTCAAGGGCGTCATCCCCGATTACTCGATCGCGGTCGGGGCACCGGCCAAGGTGGTCAAGAACCGCAAACTGGCCTGGGAGACCTCGGCCGCCGAGCGCGCCGAGCTGGCCGCCGCGCTGGCCGACATCGAACGCAAGAAGGCGGCCCAGGGCTGAGTCGTGTCGTGACGCGACCGCGGATAGTCATAGCGGGGCTGGGCGACAGCGGTGTGCTCACCGCGATCCGGCTGGCCAAGCACGCCGACGTGGTCGGCATTTCGGTGAAACCCGCTTTGGTGAGCGGCCAAGAACTCGGCCTGCGGCTGTCCCGTCCCCACCAGTGGGCGCGCGACTACTGGCTGCCATTCGACCGGTTCCCGCGGCTGGACGCGGTGCGCACGGTGCACGGCGCGGTGACTGGCGTCGATCTGGACGCTGGAGGCCTGACCGTCGCGTGTGCCGACGGCGCCACCCGCGATGAGCCTTACGACGCCCTGATCATCGCGACCGGAGTCAGCAACGGCTTCTGGCGTCGGCCCACCACACAGTCGGCCGGCGAGGTCGCCGCGGAACTGGCCACCGCACACGCCCGACTGGCCGCCACCGGATCGGTCATCGTCGTGGGCGGCGGTGCCGCGGCGGTCAGCAGCGCCGCCAACATCGCACGCACCTGGCCGGCCAAGCGGGTGGACCTGTATTTCCCAGGTGAGCGTCCCCTGCGTGAGCACCACCCGCGGGTCTGGCGCACCGTCGAACGCAGATTGGCCGAGGCCGGTGTGGAGCTCCATGCCGAACACCGCGCGCTGGTACCCGACGGGTTCGGCTGCGACCGCATCACCGATGACCCGGTTCGTTGGAGCACCGGTCAGGACCCGGCCTCGGCCGATGCTGTGTTGTGGGCGATCGGGAAGGTGCGACCCAACACCGACTGGTTGCCGGCCGAGCTGCTCGACGATGCCGGCTTCGTCCGGGTGATGTCCGACCTGCGGGTTCCCGGACATTCGACGGTGTTCGCGATCGGCGATGTCGCGGCGACCGACCCGTTGCGCAGTTCGGCCCGCAACCGGGCGGACGGCCTGCTGGCCCATAACGTGCGGGCCGCGCTCACCGGCAGGCCGCTCCGGCACTACCGGCCACCTACCAGGCGTTGGGGTTCGGTGCTGGGCACCCAACCCGAGGGCCTGGAGGTGTTCGCGCCGTCTGGGCGCGCGTTCCGGTTTCCGGCCTGGTCGATCGACCGTGTGCTGTTTCCCTGGATCGTCCGGCGGGGTATCTATCGCGGCGTGCGCCCCAACGATCCGCTGAAAACTGCCAGAATCGACTGATGACGACACCGGCATTCTCCGATGTGTACCGGGAAAAGTACCTACTGCTGACGACGTTCACCAAGGACGGCAAGCCCAAACCGACCCCGGTGTGGGGTGCGCCCGTCGGGGACCGGCTCTTGGTCATCACCGACGACGGGTCGTGGAAGACCAAGCGGATCAAGAACACTCCGCGGGTCACCATCCAAAAATGCGGAGCCCTGGGCAAACCCAAAGGCGATCCCGTTGAGGCGGTGGCCCGGGTCCTGCCCAAGTCCGAGACCCGGCGGGTCTACGACGCCGTCGTCAAGAGGTACTGGTGGCACGCCTGGTGGTTCGTCCCGCACTCGCTTGTGCGCGGTGGAATAGACAAGGTGCACATCGGTCTGGAGATCACCGCCGCCTGAGCTCTCAGGCGAACTCGAGGAGCGTGTAGGCGCCCCGAATGTTCGTCACGGGCCCCCACTGCCAGAAGGCCGGAAACAGCGTTCCGAAGAACAGGCCACGCCCCTTCGGGATGGGCACATCGTGCACGGCGCTGATGCCCGGCACCGTGTGGGTCAGCTCGGCGAGCTGACGCGGCGAGAGGCTGAACGGCATCGGTGGAACGCGATAGTGCCTGGATGACCGCATCCCGCGCGGAGCAACTCTCTTGACCAGGGTCGGCGGGACATCGAAGAACATCTGACCGCCGGAGAAACGTTCGGCGCACGCCGCGATGAGGTCCATCGCCTGGTGCGGTTGCAGATACATCAGCAGACCTTCGGCGGTGATGAAGACGCCGGCGCTGGCATCAACCCGCGACATCCAGCTGTAGTCCAATGCCGACTGCGCCAGGTTGGTGATGCGCGGTGACATCGGCAGCAGCCGTTCGCGAAGCCGCATCACCGGCTCCAAATCCACTGACACCCAATTGAATCGCGGATCAGACATAGCGCTGTTCAGGCGCCAGAAGCTGGTTTGGAAGCCTTCGGCAAGCGCGACCACTGTCGCCTCGGGGTGCTCGCGCAGATAGGCCGTCGCGCATCGATCAACGGCCAGCGACCGCAGCGCCATCTCCTGGCCACGACGCCCGAACTTGTCGAAGTCGAACGCGATGGACTCGACGAGTCGAATCGCCTCCGGGTCGTCGATGATGGCGTCGGAGTGTGCGGCCTGATATGCCCGCCCGTTGAGCGTCATCAAGGCGGTTTCCGAAACACCGTTCAGCGCACTGGCGTCGACTTTGGATTCGGGCGGACGGTCCATCGCGCCCATGGTATCGGAGAAGACTGTTGGGCCGGGCTGTCGCAGCTACGGTCTCAGTGCCGGCAGCACCCGCTCGACCAGCAGTCGCAGGCTCTCCCAGCCCTCATCGAGCGGCAGGCCCCCGATCAGCGGGTGCAGGGTCACCCCGGTGCGGCCGGCGCGACACTGCGTGACGAGCTCGTCGGGGGTCAGCACCTCGATCTTGGCGGACGCACGCAGCTCGTTGATCGTGTCGGTCGGACTCTCGTTGGGGCGGGGCACCTCTGGCACCGCCCACGAGCTGTATTCGCTTGCTTCGTAGAGGAAATGCTCACCACATCGAGCCCACGCCGCCTCGGGGTCGGTGGTCAGATGAGTCACGGTGTTGCCGTTCTCGGGGCTGAACACGAAACCCTGTTTGCCGTTGCGGGCCAGTTCCTCTCGATACACCGCTTCGATCTCGGGCATGGGCATCGGCGGCGAGAACGGCAAACCGAACCGGGCTGCTCGGCGGGCGGCTGCGGCGCTCATCCCGCCGAGGAAGAACACCGGATGCGGCTTGGTGTACGGCTTGGGTGTCACATCGATCCGCTGGCCGCGATATTCGAACGGCTCGTCGCCCCAGGCTTTGAGCAGCACGTCGAGACATTCGTCCATCAGCCGGCCCCGCCGTCGAAAATCCTTTCCCACAGCGTGGTATTCCTCTGGTCGGTAACCGATTCCGGCGACGAAGCTGACCCGTCCGGCAGACAGCTGATCGAGCACCGCGATGTCCTCGGCGAGGCGCACCGGGTCGTAGAGCGGTATCAGCAGTGCGTTGATGCTGATGCGAATGGTGGTGGTGCAGCCGGCAACGGCGGCGGCCATCAACAGCGGCGCGGGCAGCCAGCCGGTGGCCGCAAGATGATGTTCTTCGCAGCCGACCGCGGTGACCCCGTTGGTGTCGGCGTAAGACGCCATCTCCAACGCGGCCCGGTACCGCTCGGCATTTCCGGCACCGGGGGCGTTGGTCATGTTCAGGCGCAAGGCGCTCAGCAGTGGCATGGGATTGACCGGTCACCTCCTGGGCGCCACCGTAACCTACGAAATGATCAATCGATTGATTATGTCGGCGCCCCGCCGTTAGCCTAGGAAACCGTGACCGGTCCGCTGACCCCGCTCCTGATCGACGGCGCGCTGGTTGCCGGTGGCGCGGGCGTATTTCCCACCATCAACCCGGCCACCGAAGAACCCCTCGATCGCCGAAGGCGGGACGTTTCACTGCGGCGGCGGCCGACCGGCCGGCCTGGATCGCGGCTTCTTCATCGAGCCGACGGTGATCGGCGGGCTGACCAACGAGGCCCGGGTGGCCCGCGAAGAGATCTTCGGCCCGGTGTTGGCGGTGCTGGCCCACGACGGGGATGCCGATGCGCTGCGCATCGCCAATGACTCGCCGTATGGCTTGTCCGCCACGGTGTTCGGTACCGACGACCGCGCCGCCCGACTGGTGTCGCGGCTACGCGCCGGGACCATCAACGTCAACGGCGGGATGTGGTACTCCGCCGACGTACCGTTCAGGGGATACAAGCAGTCGGGAGTTGGTCGGGAGATGGGATTGGCGGGCTTCGAGGAATACCTCGAGACCAAAGTGATAGCGGCCGCCGTCGATGGGAGTCAGCACTGATGGCCGGACCACCCGACCCCCAGATCCTGGCGGCCTTGCTGGCGATGCGCGACGGTGCCGACGATAGGCCGGCGCCTCAGGTGGGCGATGTCGCCGCCCGTCGGCGCAATGCCGGTCACATGTTCAACCAGGTACTGGCGTCGCGGCCACCGACCACCGGCATAGAGACCCAGGAGTTTTCGCTGACCTACGAGGGCGGCACGCTCGGGGTGCGCTGGTACCGGCGAACCGGCGCGGCTGCGCCCGGCAGCGCCGCGCTGTATCTGCACGGCGGCGGAATGATCATGGACTGGGGGCATCTGGGACCGCTCTACGACGAGGCAGTGCGCGGCTACGTCGCGGCCTCCGGGGTTCCGATGCTGGTGGTGGACTACCGGGTGGCCCCGGAGTTCCCGCACCCGACTCCGCTTCAGGACTGCTACGCGGCATTGTGCTGGCTCAACGATCACGCCGGTGAGCTGGGCGTCGACCCGTCCCGGCTGGCCGTGATGGGCGACAGCGCCGGCGGGGGACTGGCCGCAGGGGTGGGGCTGCTGGCCCGCGACCGGGGCGGACCGGCGATCGCGGCTCAGCTGTTGATCTACCCCATGCTCGATGACCGCACCCGCGAAGCCGGTGCCGCGGGCGCCGCGCTGCTCACCTGGAGCTACGACGACAACGTCACCGGCTGGACAGCGCTGTTGGGTGACGATGGCGCCGTCGGCTACGCCGCGCCGGCTCGAGCCGACGATCTGGCGGGCTTGCCTCCGACGTACATCGATGTCGGTGGACTGGACATCTTCGCGCCGGAGGACGTCGACTTCGCCCACCGGCTGATCGCCGCGGGTGTCCCCGTCGAGCTACACGTGTACCCCGGTTGCCCGCACGCGTTCGACCTGCTGGTGCCCGATGCCGCGGTGTCCCAAAGGGTTATCGCGCACCGAGTGAGGTATCTGGCGGCGTTGTAGGCGCGCCGAAGATCCTGCGTAGCGCCGCCTCGTCACCGTCGATCTCGGCCAGCGCAGCCACGTCGTCAAACGACAACACGCCCGCCGCGAGGCCGAGAACCAGGGGCGCCGCGGTGTGCAGCACGGCATCGAGCGGGCGACCATCGGGTTCGCCGACTTCGATCCCGGCCTCGGTAGCCTGCAGTTGCACCGTGCCGCCGTCGACGGCGATGCCCACTGTCATCGGCGGGCCCGCGGGCACGCGATCGGCGAACAGGGCGGGAAGCGCCAGCCGCAGCCACTCGGCGCGGAATTCGTCGCCCTGGGGGCCGCGGATCATCAGCGGTGTCGACCAGCGGACCAGCGCGTAGATGGGCTCGCGCAATTGCGCGCCCCAGGGGGTCAGGGCGTAGGTGAGCGCCTTGCCGTCTTCGGACACCCGCCGCTCGATGACCCCTGCGCCCTCGAGATTGCGGAGCCGGTCGGCCAGCAGGTTCGTCGCGATCCCCGACAGCCCGTCGCGCAAGTCGCGGTAGCGGGCCGGGCCTATCAAAAGCTGGCGGACGATCAACAAATTCCACCGGTCACCCACCACATCCAAGGCCCGGGCAAGTCCGCAGTACTGACCGTAGTCTCGACTCATCACCATCTACTTGCTAATTTAAAGTGCACTTGAATATATCAAATGAATGAGGGAGATGGAGATGACAGTCGCGGAACGGCCTGCCTGGGTCGACGACACGTTGTTCCCGTTCGAGAGCCGGTTCCTCGACATCGACGGCCATACCGTCCACTACGTCGACGAAGGATCAGGACCGGTGCTGCTGTTCCTGCACGGCAACCCGACCTGGTCGTTCGACTATCGCAAGATCATCGAGGCGTTGCGACCGGACTTTCGTTGCATCGCGGTGGATTACCCCGGGTTCGGCCTGTCGTCGGCGGGCCCGGGATATCGGTATCTGCCCACCGAACACGCCCGGGTGATCGCCGCGTTCGTGGACACACTCGCCCTGAGCGGAGTCACCTTGGTGGTGCACGACTGGGGCGGACCGATCGGGTTGGCCGTCATGCAACAACGTCCCGAGATCTTCGACCGGCTGGCGCTGTCCAACACGTGGGCTTGGCCGGTCGGCGCTCCGGTCGTCCAGGCCATGTCGCATGTGATGGGCGGCGCAATCGGACGCCTGCTGATCAGACAGTTCAACCTCTTCGTCAACGTCATGATCCCCATCGGGCATCGCCTCACCAAGCCCACCGGCAAGGAGATGGCGCACTACCAAAAGGCGCTCTACAGCCCCGCGCGGCGAGAGGCGGCGGCAGTCTTTCCCCGCGAGATCACCGCCAGCCGCGCCTTTCTCGCCGACGTCGAATCCGGTTTGCCCGCCATCGCGGCGCTCCCTGCGCTGATCATCTGGGGCGACGGCGACTTCGCCTTCGGTGACAGGGAACTGCGGCAGTGGAAACAGACCCTGACCAACCACCAGACCGTCATCGTCAAAGGGGCCGGTCACTTCGTTCCCTCCGATGCTCCCGAACAGTTCGCGGCAGCGATCCGCGACTGGCACCCGAGGGCATAGTGGCCTACGACGCACAGCTGGTGGGCCGGGTGCGGGAGATCTTCGCGGGCGACGGTCCACCGGTGCTGGAAAAGGCGATGTTCGGCGGACTGGCATTCCTGGTCGCCGGGAAGATCGCGGTCGCGACCATGGCCGGCGGGCTGCTGGTCCGGGTCGGCGCCGCGCGCGCCGAACAGCTGCTGAAAACCACCGCCGCCCAGCCCATGGAGATGGGGGGACGGACCATGCGTGGCTGGGTCCATGTCGATGGCGAGCACATCGGTTCTCGGCATCGGCTCGCCGAATGGGTCGATATCGGAATCGCCGCTGCGGCAAGCGCTTAGAACGCTCCCGCTGCGGTCGCCGCCTAGAACAGCGTGCCGCGCAGGAGATCTTCGGCGCAGCGCAAGGTGGCACGGTAGGCATCCGGGGACAGCTGCGCTGCCTGCTCGGTCAACCCCCGCGTCAACGCGTAGATCGCGTCCGCGGCGCCCTCGCTGTCGACGTCGGTCGCCAGCGACCCGCCGCATCGCGCTTCGCCGACGACCTCACCGATGACGTCGCGCAACGGCGAGACGGCACCGGTGGCGCGTTCGAAGGCAGCCAGATAGGGGTAGTCGTGGCTCAACCGATCGGCCTCGGCAAGCACCGCAGCGAGCTGATCCGCCACGGTGCCGTTGCGCTGCGCCGCGGCATGCAGCCGAGGCAGTGCGATCTCGCGGGCGGCGGCCACGGTCGCCGCCATCAGCTCATCCTTGTTCGGAAAGTAGTGGTACAGGCTCGCGCTGGTCATCTCGGCGGCGGAGGCGATCTCGCGGATCGTGGCGCCCGAACGGCCGACCTCGGCCACGCGCCGGATCGCTGCGGTGATGATTCGGTGGCGGGTCTGTTCGCCGCTGGTTCCAGCTGGCCGACCCCGCGGCGACGACGTCAGGGGCATGATGACCTCAGGCTAGTCGCCGAAGAACCTTGCGGCTGCGAGGATGTGTCTATGTCGACTCCGCAGCTGGGTCGCCCGGTCGGCGCCGACGGCGGCCAAACCCGCCAGCGGATCATCGCCGCTACCATTGCGTGCGTGGCCGAAGTGGGCTACGAACGGGCCACGATCCGTCAGATCGCGCGCACGGCAGGTGTCACCAGCGCCAACCTCTATAACTACTTTCCGAACAAGGCCGAACTGGTGGCGGCCGCGATCGCTACGCGGGCCGAGATCGCGCTGCCGCGACTGCGGCGCGCCGCCGGGCGGCCCGGCACCGTCGTCGACCGGATCGAGGCAGTCCTGGACGAGTCCGGCAACCTCATGCGCGAACACCCTGATCTCGCCACGTTCGAGTGGGCGATTCGCGCTCAGAACGCCGTCACCGTGTATCCCGGCGAGACCGGAAGCGGCGGGCTCGCGGCGCTGCGCGACATCATCACCGGGATCGTCGATGACGGCGATAGTCGCGACGCCACCGAGGCGCGGCCGGCGGTCGAGGTGACCTACGCCCTGGTCTATGGCCTGACCGAGTTGGCGGCCACGGGATCTCCAGAGACCTATCACGCGGCGCTGGCCGCCGCGAAGCGCCTGATCAGGGGGACGCTGTTCGCCGCCCATTGATATGATCAAATGATCGATTATATGCTGAGCCGGTTGCTGGGCCGGCTTTGCGGCGTTCCGGAGGTGCCTGATCGTGACTGACGTCCAGGATCTCCAGACGCAAGACTTTGATCCGAATGCCCTGCGCGACAAGTACACCCGGGAACGTCAACGGCGCTTGCGGCACGATGGGATCGACCAGTACGTCGAGGTGGCGGGCCACTTCGCCCGGTTCGCCGAAGACCCGTGGGCCGACCCCGGATTCACCCGGGAACCGCTGTCCGATGATGTCGATGTCGCGATCGTCGGAGCCGGTTTCGGCGGACTACTGACCGGCGCCCGGCTGCGCGAGTTCGGCGTGGCAAGCATTCGGCTGATCGACAAGGCCGCCGACGTCGGCGGCACCTGGTACTGGAATCGGTATCCCGGCATCGCCTGCGACGTGGAGTCCTACGTCTACATGCCGCTGCTCGAGGAACTCGGTTACGTGCCGACCGAGAAATATGCCAAGGGCCCGGAGATCTTCGCGCACTGCCAGCGCATCGCCCGCCACTACGACTTGTACTCCGACGCCTGCCTGCAGACCGAGGTCACCGAAATACGTTGGGATCAGGCGGCATTGCGCTGGGTGATCACGACCAATCGCGGCGACGCATTCCGGGCCCGATTCGTGTCGATGGCCAATGGCTACCTGCAGAAGCCGAAGCTGCCGGGTATCCCCGGCATCGACGAGTTCGCCGGACGCACCTTCCACACCAGCCGTTGGGACTACGACTACACCGGTGCGGATCTGGACCGGTTGGCCGACAGGCGGGTGGGGATCGTCGGCACCGGCGCCACCGCCATCCAGTGCGTGCCGCGATTGGCCGAGGCGGCCGGGCATCTCTACGTCTTTCAACGCACACCGTCGACGGTGGACGTACGGGGCAACCGGCCGACCGACCCGGAGTGGGCGGCGGCACTGGAACCGGGCTGGCAGCAGCGGCGCATGGAGAACTTTCAGATCCTGACCGCGGGCGGCACAGCCGACGAAGACCTGGTCGATGACGCCTGGACCAGCCTCACCAAGCAGATGCCGATCGTCAACGAGGGCGGCCCGAACGCCGCCGAGATGGCCGACTTCGCCAAGATGGACGAGATCCGCGGCCGCGTCGATGCGCTGGTGGACGATCCGGCCACCGCCGAGGCACTCAAGCCGTGGTACGGGTACTACTGCAAGCGGCCATGCTTCCACGACGAATACCTACAGTCCTTCAACCGCGACAACGTCACCCTGGTCGACACGAACGGCCTCGGCGTCGAGCAGATCACCTCTTCCGGCGCGGTGGTCGACGGCGTCGAATATCCCTTGGACTGCCTGGTTTTCGCGACCGGCTTCGAGGTGGGCACCGACTATTGCCGGCGTACGGGTTTCGAGGTCATCGGGCGCGACGGCGTAACCCTGACCGAGAAATGGGCCGACGGCGTGCGCACCTTCCACGGCCTGCACGTGAGCGGCTTCCCGAACTGCTTCATCGAGAGCATTGCCCAGTCCGGGTTCACGGTGAACTTCCCCTATCTGATCGACACCCAGTCGCGGCACGTGGCGTGGGTGATCGCCCACGCGTTGCAGCGGTCAGTGGCCGCGCTGGAGGCCACCGAGGACGCCGAACAGGGCTGGGTCGACGCCGTCGTGCGGCGTTCTGACGTCATCGCCGGCCGGCGCGAGACGTGTACGCCGGGCTACTACAACCGTGAGGGCCACGCGAACGCACGGCTGCGTCAGGACAGTTTCTTCTTCGGCAGCCCCACCGAATACGCCGACATCCTGGCCGCGTGGCGCGAATCCGGCACCCTGGAAGGGGTCGCCGTCACTCGATAGCCGTTGGCGGAATTAGAGGCCGAAGTCGATGATGCCCCTGATCAATTCGCCGCCGGCCAGGTCTTCATACGCCTGGTTGATGTCATCGAGCTGGTAGCACTTGGTGACCATCTCATCGAGGTGCAGTCGACCCGCCTCGTAGAGCGTGGCCAACAGCGGGATGTCGGTCCGCGGGTTGCAGGAGCCGAAGACGGTGCCGCACAGCGTCTTGTTCATCAGCATCAAGTCCTGGGGATCGACCCTGGTCCGCGTGCCCCGCACCGAGGCGGCCGAGACCACGGTGTGTTCGGCGAACGCGCCGATCTTGGAGACATGAGCCAGATCCCGGCCGTCGCAGCCGTGGTGCCGGAAGGTGCCGTCAGTCGGCATTCCGGGCAGCATGGTTCCCGCTCCGGCATCACAGATGTACTCCATACCCGAAGAACACCAATGACATTGACCGCAGACCGCGACAAATGACGTCACCACATGATCGCCGGGGGACGGTCCCGTGACACCGTCACCGACCTGAACGACCACCCCGGAGCCCTCGTGGCCGCCGATCGTCGGCGCGGTGGGAGCGCTCTGCGCCGGAGGGGCCAGGTGGCCCTGACGGATGTGTTCGTCGGAATGGCACAGGCCCGCCGCTGCCATGCGGACCAAGACCTCGCCGGCGCGCGGCGGAGCGAGTTCGAACTCTTCGACCGACCAGGGGCCACCGTAGGTTCGCAGGATCGCGGCGCGACTTCTCATCTCGCCGGGTTTACCGGTCCGGCAGCGCGTGCTCGATGATCGGCCGGCGTGGCTGCGGGTCCCGCAAGCGGCGTTTGGCCGCCAGGTAGACCTGGGCGGTCTCGTCGGCGACGGTGTGCCAATCGAAGTCGGAGCTGAGCCGCTCCCGGGCCGCGACGGCGCGGCGCTGGGCGGCGGCCGGGTCATCGAGCACGTGGCAGACGGCCGCGGCCAGCGCCGGCACGTCGCGCGGCGGGCAGGACATGCCGGTTTCGCCGTTGATCACCGCTTCGCCCAGTCCGCCCACGTTGGCGACCACCAGCGGGGTTCCGGCGGCAGCGGCCTCCAGTGCGGCCAGGCCGAACGGTTCGTAGTGGCTGGGCAGTGCCGCGGCGTCGGCGCGGTGCAACAGTGCCAACAGCTCGTCGTGGTCGACCCGGCCGATGAACCGGGTTGCCTTGAGCACCCGGTTCTTTCGGGCGCACTCGACCAGCCAGTCCTGCTGGGTGCCGTCGCCGGCGATGGTCAGCGTGGTCCCTGGGTGGGCGCGCCGGATCCGCGGCAGGGCCGCGATGATGTCGTGCACGCCCTTCTCGTATTCGAGTCGCCCGACGAACAGAATCTCCGGCGGGCCGTTGCTCGACTGCCGGGGGGCGAACGGCCACCGAGCGGCGTCAATGCCGTTGCGGATCACGGTGGTTTCGGCCAGTCCGGGACCGAACAGGTCGGTGATCTCATCCCGCATCGAGGCCGAACAGGTTATCAGCGAATCGGATTCGCGGACCAGCCACGACTCCACCGCGTGCACCTGACGGCTCAACGCCCCCGACACCCAGCCCGAGTGACGCCCGGCCTCGGTGGCGTGAATCGTGGAAACCAAAGGCACATCATAGAATTCGGCGAGCGCAATGGCTGGGTGTGCCACCAGCCAGTCGTGGGCGTGCACCAGGTCGGGGCGCCACACGCTCTGGCCGCCGTCGATCTTGAGTGACAGTCCGGCGCGGACCATCGAATGCCCCATCGCCAGCGTCCAGGCCATCATGTCTTCGCCGAAGGAGAACTCGTGCGGGTCTTGAGCCGCGGCGACCACCCGCACGCCCTCGCTGATCTCGTCGGACGACGGGTGCGTACTCGGGTCGGTGCCATAGGGACGCCGGCACAGAACGACGACGTCGTGCCCGGCAGCGGCCAGCGCGGTCGACAGGTGATGAACGTGTCGACCCAGCCCGCCGATCACCACCGGCGGGTATTCCCACGACACCATCAGGATCTTCACGCGGCGGGTCCGTTCTGACGCGCACCGTCGCGGTGCGAGGTCCGGTGGCGGGGGGTCACCGTGGCAGCCTACGGGCATCAAGGGCGCCGAACAGACCGTCGGCCTTATTCCAGCCGTCGGCCAAGCGCTGCGCGGTGTCTCGGTGGCCGCCGGCCAGTGCGTCGGCGATCTCGCGGGTGGCGTGCGCGTGCAGCTGCGCGCGGTAGCGGGCGTAGTCGGCCGCGGAGTCCTTGCTGACCATGAACGGCCAGTCGCTGGAGACCGTCAGCAGCGCCTCGCGCAGGATCTGGTCGGCGACCCGGTCGCGCGGGGTCGGACCCGACGGCGCCGCGGTCTGCGCCAGGGCCTTGTCCACGGCGCCCAAGGCGGTCTCGGTCACCTCGGAGTTCAGCTGAACCAGGTCGGCGACCTGCTCGCCGGACCATACCCGCCAGTCCTTGCCCGAACCCCACGAGCTGGGCGGCAGTTCGACCGCCTCGCCGACGAATCCGGCGTTGATGGCATCGGTGAGCGTGCCGACCCGAACCCCCGCTTCCGGCAGTGCCCGCAACACCCGGGCCAGCCAGGTCGGTCCCTCGTACCACCAGTGGCCGAACAGCTCGGTGTCGAAGGCGGCAACCACGTGGGCCGGTCGGCCGATCCGCTCGGACTCGGACTGCAGGCGGCCCCGGACCACCTCGACGAAATCGGCGACGTGGGCATCGATCGCGGCGTCGGCGTGCTGCGGGTCGTACGGCGCCTTCTGCTCGGGGGAGACGTTGCGGCCGGTGACCCGCGACGGCTTCAAGCCGGTCCGGTGGTCATAGGTGTGGAAATCGCGGTAGGCGTCATGCCCGGGATAGCCCGACTTCGGCGACCACACCCGGTAGCTGACTGCAAGATCACGACCGAACGCGATCACGTCGGAGTCGCCGACCGGCCGGCCCAAGGTGGTGTCGCCGTGCAGCGACGGACCGTCGACCATGAAGTGCGAAATACCGGCGGCCGCGTACTCGGTTTCCAGGCCGGGTGTGTACGCGCACTCCGGCGCCCAGATTCCGGCGGGGGTGTGGGCCAACCGCGCCCGGGCGTCGGCCAATCCCTCGTGCAGCGCGAACTGGCGCAGTCGTGGCGCCAGCAGAGGCTGGAACGGGTGGGCCAGCGGACCGCCGAGCAGTTCCACCGTCTGCGCCTGCACCAGCTCCCGAAGCAGCGGGCTGGCGCCGTGACGCCACAGCAGCGCGAACTCCTCGAGAGCCTGCTCGGCTGCGGCGCATTCGTGCAGCCCGAACGGGCGGATGTCGGCCAAGGTGGTGGCCTGGGCGGCGCGCAGCTGCCAGTTCGCCAGCCAGCGGTGCATCCCGTCCAAGCAGTACGGGTCGTCGAGCTGGGCGGCGACCACCGGCGTCACCCCGAGCGTGAGCAGGTTCCGGCGGCCTTCGGCGGCCAGCGTCCGCAGCACCCGCACCAGCGGCAGGTACGCCGCCGACCAGGATTGGTAGAGCCACTCCTCACCGACCGGCCAGCGGCCGTGGTGCGCCAGCCACGGCAGGTGGGTGTGCAGCACCAGGGTGAACAGGCCCGGTACCGGGCCGCTGGACTTGTCGGTCACCGGCGCACCGCGATCGCCACCAGATCCAGGCTGTCATCGATATCCGGGCTGTCGCGGTCCGCAGCGTTCAGGATGTCGAAGTCGTCGCTGGTGACGGCGGCGACGTCGGCCAGCAAGTCGGCCGGCCAGGGCGCGTCGGCGACCGCCCGCGCGATCTGGGCGTCGATGATCGAGCCGCCGTGCCGGGCATCCATCTCGGCCAGCACCGGCCCATGAAAAACCCCGAACATGCCGTCCATGACGAATCCGCCCTCGACCAGCAGCTCGGTGAGTTCGGCGGCATTGAGTTCGCGGGTGTGGAACGGGTTGATCGGGGTGTCGCGCCCGGGGGAGAAGGTGATCCGGTTGGGCGTGGACACCATCAGCAACCCGCCGGGCCGCAGCACGCGGGCGCATTCGGCGATGAACTGTCCCTGATCCCAGAGGTGCTCGATGACCTGGAAGTTGACCACCACGTCCACGGCCGCGTCGGGCAGCGGCAACTCGGCGAGGTTGCCCTGGACGGCTTCGACGCGCGGGTAGCGGGCCTGTACATGGGCCACCGCCGCGTCGTCGTAATCCACGCCGATCACCCGCTGAGCCACGCGCGCGATCAGGTCGGCGCCATAGCCCTCGCCGAATCCGGCCTCCAGGACTTCGCGACCGCTACAGCGCGGCGCCAGCTGCTGGTAGACCACCTCGTGACGCCTGAACCAGTAGTTCTCGATGTCGAGTCCGGGGATGGTGCGCTCCCCGGTCAGCGTCAGTGTGCTGTCGCTGGGCGGCGTGCCGGTGGGGTCTCCGGCGGCATTCGTAGATTTCATCGCACAGGCAGGCTAACGCGAATGGTGCGGTCCGCGAACCGGCTACCCCACATGGCATTATCACGACCCGCTACGCTGTACACGCGAACCGCACTAAGTTACCGGTGAGTAACATTCTCGTGCGGCTGCGTGAATCGCTACCGAAGTCTTGTGGCCCGCCGCTGCAGGACCCCTTCGAGGAGGACGAACCACACTCATGACGAACATCGTGGTCCTGATCAAACAGGTCCCAGACACCTGGTCGGAGCGCAAGCTCACCGACGGTGACTTCACGCTGGACCGTGAGGCTGCCGACGCCGTGCTCGATGAGATCAACGAGCGGGCCGTCGAAGAGGCGCTGCAGATCCGGGAGAAGGAAGGCGCCGAAGGCACCGTGACCGTGCTGACCGCCGGCCCGGAGCGCGCCACCGAGGCGATCCGCAAGGCGCTGTCGATGGGCGCTGACAAGGCCGTGCACATCCTCGATGACGGCATGAAGGGTTCCGACGTCGTCCAGACCGGCTGGGCGCTGGCGCGGGCACTGGGCGCCATCGAGGGCACCGAGCTGGTCATCGCCGGCAACGAGTCGACCGACGGTGTCGGCGGTGCGGTGCCGGCGATCATCGCCGAGTACCTGGGTCTGCCGCAGCTGACCCACCTGCGCAAGCTCACGGTGCAGGGGGGCGCTGGAGGTGGAACAGTCACCGGCGAGCGGGAGACGGACGACGGCGTGTTCACCCTGGAGGCCTCGCTGCCGGCCGTGGTGAGCGTCAACGAGAAGATCAACGAGCCGCGCTTCCCCTCCTTCAAGGGCATCATGGCCGCCAAGAAGAAGGAAGTCACCGTGCTCACCCTGGCCGAGATCGGCGTCGAGGCCGACGAGGTCGGTGTCGCCAACGCCGGTACCAAGGTGACTGCTTCGACTCCGAAGCCGCCGAAGACCGCTGGCGAGAAGGCGACCGACGAAGGCGATGGCGGCACCAAGATCGCCGGCTACCTGGTTGCCCAGAAGCTCATCTAAGCGATCCCCGGACCTAGCGAAGACGGAAGAAAATAGACATGGCTGAAGTACTTGTGCTCGTTGAGCACGCCGACGGAGCGCTGAAGAAGGTCAGCTCCGAACTGATCACCGCCGCGCGTGAGCTCGGCGAGCCGTCCGCGGTCGTCGTCGGTGCCCCCGGCACCGCCGCCCCGCTGGTGGACGGCCTCAAAGAGGCCGGCGCCGCCAAGATCTACGTCGCCGAGTCCGACGTGGTCGACGGCTACCTGGTCACCCCGGTCGTTGACGTGCTGGCCGGGCTGGCCGAATCGGCCGCCCCGGCTGCGGTGCTGATCGCCGCCAACGCCGACGGCAAAGAGGTCGCCGGCCGGCTGGCGGCCCGGATCGGTTCCGGTCTGCTGGTCGACGTGGTCGAGGTGAAGGCGGGCGCCAAGGTGGTGCACTCCATCTTCGGTGGCGCGTTCACCGTCGAGGCCGAGCCCACCGGCGAGCTCCCGGTCATCACCGTCCGTGCCGGCGCCGTTGAGCCCGCGCCAGCCGCCGGTGCGGGTGAGCAGGTCACCGTCGAGGTGCCCGCCGCCGCCGAGAACGCCACCAAGATCACCTCGCGTCAGCCGGCCGTGGCCGGTGACCGCCCGGAGCTCACCGAGGCCCCCATCGTGGTGTCCGGTGGTCGCGGTGTCGGCAGCGCCGAGAGCTTCTCGGTGGTCGAGGAGCTGGCCGACTCGCTCGGTGCGGCCGTCGGCGCCTCGCGTGCCGCGGTGGACTCGGGCTACTACCCGGGCCAGTTCCAGATCGGTCAGACCGGCAAGACGGTGTCGCCGCAGCTGTACATCGCCCTGGGCATCTCCGGTGCGATCCAGCACCGGGCCGGCATGCAGACGTCCAAGACCATCGTCGTGGTCAACAAGGACGAGGAAGCGCCGATCTTCGAGATCGCCGACTTCGGCATCGTCGGCGACCTGTTCAAGGTCGCCCCGCAGCTGACCGAGGCGATCAAGGCCCGCAAGGGTTAGAACCACCTCACCTGCGTGAGCAGTCGTCGAAACCCCCGCACGCCTGGCGTGTCGGGGGTTTTGACGTATTTGCGGGGCCGTGACGCCGAGTGCGAGCAGCTGCGGGAAACCCTCGCCACCGCCCGCGGCGGACGTAGCCAGGTGCTGGTGTTGCGCGGCGAGGCCGGGATCGGTAAGACCGCGCTGCTGGACTACCTGGCCGAAGCTGCACCGGAGTTTCAGGTGATTCGGGCGGCCGGAGTGGAGTCCGATATGGAGCTGGCGTTCGCCGGGCTGCAGCAGCTGTGTGCACCGGTGGCCGACGGCATCGACCTTCTGCCCGAACCGCAGCGGGCGGCGCTGGCTATCGCGTTCGGCATGAGCAGTGGGTCGGCACCCGACCGATTTCTGGTCGGGCTGGCGGTGTTGGGGCTGCTGGCCGGGGTCGCCGCCCGCCGGCCGGTGCTGTGTCTGATCGACGACGCCCAGTGGCTCGATCGGGTTTCGGCGCAGACGCTGGGGTTCGTGGCGCGGCGAGTGCGGGCCGAACCCATCGCGCTGGTGTGCGCACTGCGGGAACCCGTCGACGGACTGACCGGACTGCCGAAACTGATGTTGCGCGGCCTGGCTGACGCTGACGCGCGCGCCGTGCTGGAGTCGGCGCTGCCGGGCCGGATAGATCCTCAGGTCGCCGACCGGATCGTCGCGGAGACCCACGGCAACCCGCTGGCGCTGCTGGAACTGCCGCGGGGGCTGTCGGCGGCCGAGCTGGCCGGCGGCTACTACCGCCCCGACGTGGTGCCGGTGGCGGGCCAGATCGAACGCCATTACCTGGCCCGGGTTCATGCGTTGCCCGACGCTGCCCAACGGCTCTTGCTGCTGGCCGCCGCCGAGCCGGTGGGGGATGCGGCGCTGTTGCTGCGGGCGGCCGGTGAGTCGGGCCTGGCGGCCGCGGCCATCGCTCCGGCAGAGGAGGCCGGCCTGATCGAGGTGGGCGCGCGGGTCCGGTTCCGGCATCCACTGGTGCGTTCGGCGATCTACCGCGCGGCGAACCTGGAAGACCGCCGGGATGCTCACCGCGCGCTGGCGCAGGCCACCGACCCGGCGCACGACCCCGACCGGCGGGCGTGGCATCGCGCCCATGCGGCGCCCGGCCCGGACGAATCGGTCGCCGCGGAGCTGGAACGTTCTGCTGACCGGGCGGCATTGCGCGGTGGAACCGCCGCGGCGGCCGCATTTTTGGCTCGTGCCACCGAACTGACGCCCGACCCGCTGCGGCGCGGGTCCCGGGCGCTCGATGCCGCCGAAGCCAAGCGGGCGGTGGCTGAAATGGACGCGGCCGCAGCTCTGTTGGGCACCGCCGAGCTCGCACCGCTCGACGAGCTGCAGCGTGCCCGGTTGGCACGGATGCGCGCGCAGTTGGCATTCACCCGTGGCCGCGGCAGCGGCCACACCTCCACCGTTCTTGACTCAGTTCACCAATTATTCAGCGCAGCAAGTCGTTTGGAGTCGATTGATGCGGCGATGGCGCAAGAGACCCTGTTGGAGGCGGTCAGCGCGGCGATGTATGCGGGCCGGGCGTTCGGAGCGCAGGTGCGCCAGCACACCGCGGCGGCGCTGGCAGCGGGCGTGCGGACCAACCGGCCGGCCGACCTGCTGCTTGCGTTGACCACCCGCATCAGTGCCGGCTGTCAAGCCGGCCTGGAGCCGTTGCGTGCCGCGATTGCCGCACTGACCCCGAACACCTGGTCGTGGCAGGCGTTTCCGATCGGATACGAAGCCGCGGTGCACGACGTGTGGGACGACCAGGCCTGGTATCGCATCGCCAATGATGCCGTACGGGTCGCGACCGACACCGGTGCGCTGGCCATGCTGCCGATCGCGTTGACGACCCGGGCCGGCGTGCACGTGCAGGCCGGCGAGTTCGCGGCGGCGCGCGCGCTGATCGCCGACGCCGACGCTTTGAGCGCGGCGGCCGGTCAGACGCCGGTGCGCTATCACGCGCTGGCGTTGGCGGCCTGGACCGGCGAGGAAGCCGCGGCGACCGCGCTGATCGACGCCGCGGCCCGCAGCGGGGCCGCCCGCGGCGAGGGCCGCATCATCGCACTGATCGGCTACGCCTCCGCGGTGCTCTACAACGGCTTGGGCCGCTACCAGTCGGCCTGCGAGGCGCTGCGCCGGGTGCTGGAGTACGAGGATCTGGGCCTCTACGGGTGGAACCTGGCCGAACTGGTGGAGGCCGGGGTGCGCGGCGGTGAGCTGACCTTGGCCACCGAGGCGCTGGCGCAGCTGGCCGAACGCGCCACCGTCAGCGGAACCGACTGGGGGCTGGGCGTATTGGCCCGCTCGCGAGCGCTGACGTGCCAAGGACTGTTCGCCGAGGACCATTACCGCGAGGCCGTTGAGCGGCTGGGGCGCACCCGGATGGCTGTGGACCTGGCGCGCGCACACCTGGTGTATGGGGAATGGCTTCGCCGGGAAAAGCGCCGAACAGACGCCCGCACTCATCTGCGTACTGCCCATGAGATGTTCGCCGGATTCGGGGCGCAGGCCTTCGCGCAGCGCAGCCGCCGCGAACTGCAGGCGCTCGGGGAGAAGATCACCAGCCCGACTTCGGCCGGCGGTGACGTGATGACCCCGCAGGAACGGCAGATCGCCGAGCTGGCCGGTGCCGGCCTGACCAACGTCGAGATCGGCGCGCAGCTGTTCATCAGTGCGCACACCGTCGAATGGCACCTGCGCAAGGTGTTCGCCAAGCTCGGAATCCGTTCGCGTCGGCAACTGCGCGACACCGCCCTCGGCCGCTGAGCCGACCGAACCCCGGGGTGCGGAGGGCCCAGACTACGGACATTCCGGGGTTCCCCCGCAGACCGCCCGGTGCCAGGGTCGAGGTAGCGAAATCGTGCTCAGGAGAGAGGTGTGTCGAGGATGAAGATCACTGTGATGGGTGCCAGCGGCCAGATCGGCACCAAGGTCGTCGAGCTGCTGCGCGACGCCGGCCACGAGACCGTGGCAGCCGCCCGCAACACGGGCGTTGACGTGCTGACCGGAGACGGCCTGGCCGAGGCGCTCGCGGGTGCCGACGTGCTCGTCGACGTGGTCAACTCGCCGGACTTCGCCGACGGTCCGGTGCTGGACTTCTTCACCAAGTCCACCACCAATCAGGTGGACGCGGCCAAAGCCGCTGACGTCGGCCACTACGTAGCGCTGTCCATCGTGAACTGCGACGGCCTGCCCGACAGTGGTTACATGCGCGCCAAGGTCACCCAGGAGCGCATCATCGCCGAGTCTGGGTTGCCCTACACCATCGTGCGTGCCACGCAGTTCCACGAGTTCGCCGACGGCATCACCGCATCACTGACCGTCGACGGCGAGGTCCGGGCGCCCGAAGGTCTGATCCAGCCGATCGCCGGGGCTGACGTGGCCGCCGAAGTGGCCCGCGCCGCTCAGGCCGCGCCGGTCGACGGGATCATCAACATCGGCGGCCCGGAGAAGCTGACCTTCGCTGAACTGGCCGCCCTGGTGCTGGCCCACCGGGGCGAGAATCTCCCGATCGTCGTCGACCCCGCTGCGGTCTACTTCGGCACCAAGATCGGCGATACCGGCCTGGTCACCGGCGACGACGCGACGCTGGCGTCCACCCGGCTGGCTGACTGGCTGGCGGGGCAGTGAACGACGTCGCGGGTCAGACCGCACTGGTGACCGGCGGGACCGCGGGCATCGGGCTCGAGTCCGCGCGGCTGTTGGCGCGCCACGGTGCCGAGGTGATCATCACTGGCCGCTCGGAGCAGCGTGGTGCCGCCGCCGTCGCCGAACTCGGTGGCGGTGTGCGGTTCGTGGCCGCGGATCTGTCCGACCTCGACTCGGTGAGATCTCTGGTGCGCCAATGCGGCGACGGCGTCGACATTGTGGTGAACAACGCCGCCAGCTTTCCCGGTGCGCTGACCGTCGAACAGGATGTGGCCTCGTTCGAGTCGACGTTCGACACCAATGTTCGCGGCGCCTATTTTCTGGTCGCCGCCTTGGCGCCGGGAATGCTGCGGCGCGGGCGCGGCAGCATTGTCAATGTCACCAGCATGGTCGCCTTCAAGGGTGTTCCCGGTGCGTCGAGCTACAGCGCCTCCAAGGCCGCGTTGGAGTCGCTGACTCGCACGTGGGCCGCGGAATTCGGCCCACACGGGGTACGGGTCAACAGCGTTGCGCCGGGACCGACTGCCACCGAGGGAGTCGTCGCCGAATGGGGTGACGTCAATGACGAATTGGGACGGGCGCTACCGCTCGGGCGCACCGCGCACGCCACTGAGATCGCCGAAGCTGTGCTGTTTTTGGCCTCGCCGCGGTCCAGCTTCATCACCGGATCGACCCTGCATGCCGACGGCGGCGGAGTCGCCGCCTGATCTCGCGGCGAGCAGTCACAAAATCGCACGACGCGAGCAGTTTGAATGCGACTTTGTGTCTGCTCGCGCCGATGACTGCCGCGACAATTCGTCACCAAGCGTGCATCGACATGTCATGCCGTGATTGCCTCGTCGCTGCCTGGCTGCGCGAGCGTGGCGGGTGTGAGCACTGGTTCTGTTCTCATCGCCCCTGAGCCCGCCACCGATTCTCCCGCTTCCGGGACCGACAACCCCCGCTACTCGCTGCTGTTGTCCACCGATTCCGCCATGATCGAAGCCGCCCAACGGATGCGCTTCGAGGTGTTCAGCACCGAGCCGGGCTTTACCCTGACCGATTCCGGCGACAGCCGCCCCGGCCTGGACGCCGACCACTTCGACGAATACTGCGACCACCTACTGGTGCGCGACGACGACTCCGGTGAGCTGGTCGGCTGCTACCGGATGCTTCCTCCCACCGGGGCTATCGCCGCCGGAGGTCTTTACAGCGCAATGGAATTCGATGTCACCGCGCTGGACCCGCTGCGGCCGTCGCTGGTCGAGATGGGCCGCGCGGTGGTGCGGCCGGGCCACCGCAACGGCGCCGTCGTGCTGTTGATGTGGGCAGGCATCCTGGCCTATCTGGACCGCTACCAGTACGACTACATCACCGGCTGCGTCTCGGTGCCGGTGCGCGGCGAGGGCGCCCCCGGTAGTCAGATCCGCGGTGTCCGCGATTTCGTGCGGCGCCGCCACGCCTCCCCGTACCGGGTGACTCCGTATCGGCCGGTGGTGATCGACGGCAAGAGCCTCGACGAGATCGCGCCGCCGACTCGCCCCACCATGCCGCCGCTGCTGCGCGGCTACCTGCGCCTGGGCGCGCGGGTCTGCGGCGAGCCGGCCCACGACCCAGATTTCGGGGTGGGGGACTTCCCGGCCCTGCTGCGCCGCAGCGAGGCCGACACCCGCTACCTGCGCCGACTGCGGTCGGTGTCCGCGGCGTCGGTGGTCGGCGGGGCCGCAGAAGCCCCAGACAGCGCCGCACACGCGTGAACCGAACGGTGGTGAACGCGTGGGCGCCCCTGGCCGCCTGCACGCCGAGATGTGTCCGCTGCGGTAGCGAGCGGCCGTTCCCGGCAGTGGTGGCGCTGCGGCTGGCGCTGGTGGTGCTGCTGGCACCGCTGCTGCCACTGCTGGCTGTGCCGCTTCCGGGACGCGTGCGGCTGCAGCGCGGCGCGTGCCGGGCGGTGTTGCGCTGCTTCGGGGTGCGGGTGACGACGACCGGCGGGCCGGTACGCAACCTGCGCGGCATGTTGGTGGTCAGTCCGCACGTGTCCTGGCTGGACGTGTTTGTGATCGGTGCGGTGTCGCCTGGCACGTTCGTGGCGCGCGCCGATCTGATCAGCTGGCCCGGTATCGGAGCGCTGGCCCGCATGATGCGGATCATCCCCATCGAGCGCGACAGCCTGCGTGGGTTGCCGGTGGTGGTGGACACGGTGGCGGCCCGACTGCGGGCCGGCCGCACGGTCGTGGCGTTCCCGGAGGGCACCACCTGGTGCGGACGGGCCCACGGCCGGTTCTATCCGGCGATGTTCCAGGCCGCCGTGGATGCGGCGCGTCCGGTGCAGCCCTTGCAGCTCACCTATCACCACCCGGACGGGACACCGTCGACCGTGCCGGCGTTTGTCGGCGACGACAGCCTGGCGGCGTCGATGCGTCGTTTGATCACCGCGCGGCGCACCATCGCGCAGGTGCATGTCGCGGCCTTGCAGTTGCCGGGAACGGATCGTCGTGAGCTCGCCGCACGTTGCCAGGCGGCGGCGGGCTGGCGGGTCCGGCGACGCCGACGAGTCCGCATCGCCTGTTGAGCAGCGGGCCGCCCGCCGCAGCTCCGGGGCGGCCGCACGTGCCCGGTATCCTGGGCAGGTCATGGTCTATCTGGATCACGCAGCCACCACCCCGATGCACCCGCAGGCCATCGAGGCGATGACAGCTGTGCTGGGCACCGTCGGCAACGCCTCCTCGCTGCACGCCGCCGGCCGCGCCGCGCGCCGCCGCATGGAAGAGTCCCGGGAGTCCATCGCGGCACGGCTGGGTGCGCGCCCGTCTGAGGTGGTGTTCACCTCCGGTGGCACCGACGGCGACAACCTGGCAGTCAAGGGCATCTACTGGGCCCGCCGCGACGCCGATGCGCAGCGGCGCCGGATCATCACCACCGAGGTCGAGCACCACGCGGTCCTGGATGCGGTGGGCTGGCTCGCCGCACACGAGGGCGCCGAGATCACCTGGCTGCCCACCAACGCAGACGGGTCGGTGTCACCGGAGGCGCTTCGCGAGGAATTGGACGACGGCCGGGCCGACGATGTCGCCCTGGTGTCGGTGATGTGGGCCAACAATGAAGTCGGAACGGTCCTGCCGGTCGCTGAACTGGCCGCGATCGCCGCGCAGTTCGGGGTGCCGATGCACTCCGACGCCGTCCAGGCCGTCGGGCAGCTGCCGGTCGACTTCAGTGCCAGCGGGTTGTCCGCGCTGAGCCTGACCGCCCACAAGTTCGGCGGGCCGTGTGGGACCGGCGCACTGTTGATTCGTCGTGACGTGACCTGCGTCCCGCTCACGCACGGCGGGGGACAAGAGCGTGACATCCGTTCTGGCACACCCGATGTCGCCGGGGCGGTCGGAATGGCTGCGGCTCTCCAGGTCGCCGTGGGCTCGTTGGAGGCTACCGCCGACCGGGTTGCGGGCCTGCGCGATCGGCTCATCGACGGAGTGCTCGCCCGGATCGACAACACCCGGGTCAACGGGGCGCGCACCCAACGGTTGCCCGGCAACGCCCACTTCACCTTCGCCGGCTGCGAAGGCGACTCCCTGCTGATGCTGTTGGATGCCAACGGCATCGAATGCTCCACCGGGTCTGCCTGTACCGCAGGCGTGCCGCAACCCTCACACGTGCTGACCGCGATGGGCGCCGACCCGGTTGCGGCCCGTGGATCATTGCGACTGTCGTTGGGGCACAACAGCGTCGACGGTGATGTCGACGCGGTGCTGGCGGTGTTGCCCGGTGCGGTGGACCGGGCCCGCCAGGCGATGCTGGCGGCGGCGGGAGTGGCCCGGTGAAGGTGGTCGCCGCGATGAGCGGCGGAGTGGACTCCTCGGTGGCGGCGGCCCGCATGGTCGATGCCGGGTACGACGTGGTCGGCGTGCATCTGGCACTGTCGCGCAACCCCGGCACCCTGCGTACCGGCTCGCGTGGGTGCTGCTCGCGGGAAGACTCCGACGACGCCCGCCGCGTCGCCGACGTGCTGGGCATTCCGTTCTACGTGTGGGACTTTTCCGAGCAGTTCAAGGACGAGGTGATCGACGACTTCGTCGGGTCCTACGCCCGCGGCGAGACACCCAACCCGTGCATGCGGTGCAACGAGAAGATCAAGTTCTCCGCGGTGGCCGCCCGAGCCCTTGCGCTGGGTTTCGACATGGTGGCCACCGGTCACTACGCCCGGCTCACCGACGGTCGACTGCGCCGCGCGGTGGACGCCGACAAGGACCAGTCCTATGTGCTCGCGGTGCTCTCGGCCGAGCAGCTCCGGCACGCGGCGTTCCCGATCGGGGACACCCCCAAGCCGCAGATCCGCGCCGAAGCCGCCGAACGCGGCCTGGCGGTGGCGAGCAAGCCCGACAGCCACGACATCTGCTTCATCCCGACCGGCGACACCCGCACCTTCCTCGGCGGCCACATCGGCGTGCGGCCCGGGGCCGTGGTGGACACCAGCGGGTCGGTGCTGGCGCAGCACGACGGGGTGCACGGTTTCACCATCGGTCAGCGCAAGGGCCTGGGCATCGCCGGACCCGGCCCCGACGGCCAGCCGCGCTACGTGACCGGCATCGACGCCGCGACCGGAACCGTCACCGTCGGATCGGCCGCCGATTTGAACGTGGTGGAGCTGACCGGGCGGGCCCCAGTCTTCACCTCCGGGCAGCCGTGGCGTGGCCCAGTCGAGTGCGAGGTGCAGGTGCGCGCCCATGGTGAGACCGTCGGCGCGGTGGCCGAACTGGTCGGTGACATGTTGCAGGTGCGGCTGCGTGAGCCGTTGCGCGGCGTGGCCCGCGGCCAGACCCTGGCCTGCTACCGCCCGGACGCACACGGTGACGAAGTGATCGCCAGCGCCACTATTGCGGCCACCGGTGCATAGCGTCAGCTCTTAGCGCCGAACGTGTACTGAGTGCGACGATCCGGCGATTTTTTTCGCCCTGGATGCACGTTCGGCGCAAAGCAGTGCGCCTAACCGGGCACCGCCGAAGCCATGTTCGCCACCACCAGGTCGGCGTCGGACCCCGAAAAGCCGCAGTAGGTGACCTCCAGCAGCACCACCGACTTGACCTGGTAGGCCCGGCCGCAGTCACCGGCGTGGGTACGCAGGGTCTCCTCGTCGGCGTCCCACTCGGCGACCAGCCCCGGGCCGGCGGAGGTGTCGGCACACTCGGCGACCCTGGTCACCAGCGCGTCCAGGGCGTGGTGGGCGGCCTCGGTGTCGGGGTAGACGGCGGCGCCCTCCGAGACCATCGCGGCCTTGGGCGGGTACTGGTAGGTGGTCTTGTGGAAACGCGTCGCCGCCGACCCGAACACCGCGGTCTCGGCGAAGATGAACCGGCACGGCGGCGGGATGGTAGCGGCCAGGTCGTCGATGTCCGTCGGAGAGCTGGAATCCATGGTGGGGACGATCGTCAGCTGCTCGTCGGCGCCGACGATGGCACGCATCCGGGGCGCGCCGAGCATGACCCGGCCGAGATCCACGACGCCGTCGGGCGCCGGCAGGGCCACCGGTGGCAGCGCGGTCCCGTCGACCAGCCGGGTGCAGCCCACCACCGCTGCAGCCACCGCCCAGATCGGCGCCAGCCGCGACATCCTCACCATCGAAGGCTAGCCCGCCGTGCCCGGGGTAATGCCACTTCAATACGGTTGCCCGGTGAGTGCTTTCGCCACTGGGACCGGACTGGGGTCGTGGCCGGGCATCTCGGCGCGCGCGGCGGCCGAGGTGGTGGTCGGTGAGTTGGGTGGCAGCCTGGCCCACCTGGTCGAGCTGCCGGGCCGCGGAGTGGGTGCCGACATGATCGGTCGGACCGGCGCGCTGCTGGTCGACATCGCCATCGACACCGCGCCGCGCGGCTACCGGCTGGCCGGGCGTCCCGGAGCGGTGAGTCGGCGCGCGGTGAGCTTGCTCGGCGAGGACGCCGACGCGCTCGAAGAGGCGTGGGAAGTCGCCGGCCTGCGCGGTAGCGGCCGCCCGGTCAAGGTGCAGGCGGCCGGTCCGCTGACGCTGGCCGCGGAGGTGGAGCTGGCCAATGGGCACCGCGCGATCACCGACCGCGGTGCGGTGCGGGACCTGGCCGCATCGCTGGCCGAGGGCGTCAAGTCGCACCGGTCCGACCTGTCTCGCCGGCTCGACACACCGGTGATCGTGCAGCTCGACGAGCCATCCCTATCCGCCGCGGTGACCGGCCGGCTGGCTGGAGTGACCGCGTTGAGCCCGGTAGCCGCCATCGACGAGGCAGTGGCCACCGCGCTGCTCGACACCTGCGTCGACACGATCGGCGGCGAGGTGCTGGTGCACAGTTGTGCATCGGGACTTCCGTGGAATGTATTGCAGCGCAGCGCTATCACCGCATTGTCGCTGGACTGCACCGCGTTGGAATCCGCCGACTACGACCAGATCGGTGCCTTCGTCGACGCCGGCCGCACCGTGGTGATGGGACTGGTTCCCGCGCTCGCTCCGGCGCGGACGCCCGCCGCCGAAGAGCTGGCGACCGCGGTCGCAGCGATCACCGACCGGATCGGATTCGCCCGCTCGGTGCTGGCCGAGCGGGTCGGGATCAGCCCGGTCTGCGGGATGGCCGGTGCCAGCGCCGCGTGGGCGCGTACCGCGGTAGGGCTGGTGCGCACCGTGGGCGAGGCGCTGGCCAGCGACCCCGAGGCGATCTAAGGGCAACCAAAAGGTTGCGCATTGATCACCGGCCTGCTGTACTGAAAGGCAACCGGGAGGTTGCATATGAGTACCGATCGTATCGAGAAGCAGGTTGTGCTGCGCGCGACGCTGGACCGGGTGTGGCGTGCGATCGGCGACTCGGGGGAGTTCGGGCAGTGGTTCGGCGTCCGGTTCGACGGGCCGTTCGTCGCCGGGAACGCGGTGACCGGGACGATCACCCCGACCAGCGTCGACGCCGAAGTTGCACGGCTGCAGGAACCCCATGCCGGTAACCGGGGTACCTGGCACGTCGTCGCGGTCGAACCGCAGCGGCGGTTCGCCTACCGCTGGCACCCGTTCGCCGTCGACGCCGACGTCGAGGACGAACCGACGACGCTGGTGGAGTTCACCTTGGCTGAGACGCCCGAGGGGGTATTGCTCACCATTGTCGAGAGTGGCTTCGACGCGCTGCCGCCGTCGCGGCGATCGACGGCATTCGAGGCCAACGCCGACGGCTGGGCGCATCAGCTCAGATTGGTGCGCAGGTACCTGGAGTTGCAGCGGGCGTGACGAGCATCGAGGCACCGGTTTTCGATGCGCTCGGGGACCCGAACCGGCTGCGGATCATTGGGCGCCTCTGCGATGGCGGGCCGTGCTCGACCTCGCAGCTCACCCACGCGATTCCGGTGACGCGTCAGGCCGCCGCCAAGCATCTGCAGCTGTTGGAGGCGGTGGGCCTGGTCACCAGCAGTCGCCGCGGCCGTGAACGTATCTGGGCGGTACGGCCGCAGCAGCTGGCCGACGCCAGCGACTATCTCACCGGGCTGTCGCACCGCTGGGACGCCGCGATTGAGCGGCTGCGGGCCTTCGTCGAGAACGTCGAAAACTAATTCCCGTCCAGAGACCGGATCAACCGCGCCGGCGCGGTCAGCCGAAACGACGCGTCGACCAGCTCGCCGACCTCGTCCCAATCCACCTCGGCTGCACCGAAATCCAGTCCCAGCCAACCGGACGGGCCCAGATACATCGGTATGAAGAACCGCGGGTCCTGCTCCAACGCCCGCCGCTCGGACTCGTCGACCTTGACCAGCAGCGCATGAGGGTAGGGCACCACCGCACCGGTGGCTTTGCTGTTGCCGCCATAGATCGCGAACATTTTCGGTGCGCAGAACACCGGGCGGCCGTGGGAGATCTTCTCGAAGGCTTCCGGAAAGCCCAGCGCGATGCGTCGCAGCTGCGCCAGACCAGGATCGTCGTCGTGGAACATGATCGGGTGCGGCATGCCGCAAGGGTAGTCACAGCAGATAACCTGCGGAGGTGAGTCCAGAGGCCGACAGCGTGACCCCTGATCTCCGGCGGCAGTGGCACGACCTGGCTGAAGAGGTGCGCGAACACCAGTTCCGCTACTACGTCAAAGACGCGCCGATCATCACTGACGGCGACTTCGACGAGCTGTTCAACCAGCTACTCGCGCTGGAGGAGGCGCACCCCGAGCTGCGCACCGCCGACTCACCGACCCAGCTGGTGGGCGGCGCCGGTTTCACCACAGAGTTCGCGCCCGCTGAGCACTTGGAGCGAATGCTGTCGCTGGAAGACGTGTTCTCACCCGATGAGTTGACGGCCTGGGCCGGCCGGGTCAGCGGCGAGATCGGCGGCGACACCACCTATCTGTGCGAACTCAAGGTCGACGGTGTCGCGCTCGGGCTGGTGTACCGCGACGGTCGGTTGAGCAGCGGGGCCACCCGTGGCGACGGCCGGGTCGGTGAGGATGTGACGCTGAACGCGCGCACCATCGTCGATGTCCCCGAATTCCTCAACACCGACACCGAATTCCCAGTCCCGGCCGTGCTGGAGGTACGCGGCGAGGTGTACTTCCGGCTCGAGGACTTCGAAACCCTCAACGCCGGACTGGTCGCCGAGGGCAAGCCGCCGTTCGCCAACCCCCGCAACAGCGCGGCCGGCTCGCTGCGGCAGAAGAACCCGGCGATCACCGCGCGGCGCAACCTGCGAATGGTCTGCCACGGCCTGGGCTACGCCGAGGGATTCAGCCCCGAGACGCTGCACGACGCCTACCGTGCGATGCAGGCCTGGGGGCTGCCGGTCTCTGCGCACACCGCCCGCGTCGAGGGCATGGCCGCGGTGGCCGAACGCATCACCTACTGGGGCGAGCACCGACACGACGTCGAACACGAAATCGACGGTGTCGTGGTCAAAGTCGACGACCGAGCCCTGCAACGCCGCCTCGGCGCCACCTCCCGGGTGCCGCGCTGGGCGGTGGCCTACAAATACCCGCCCGAGGAGGCACAGACCACGCTGCTCGAGATCCGCGTCAGCGTCGGGCGCACCGGCCGGGTCACGCCGTTCGCGTACATGACGCCGGTCAAGGTCGCCGGCTCCACGGTGAGCCTGGCCACCTTGCACAACGCCTCGGAAGTCAAGCGCAAGGGTGTGCTGATCGGCGACACCGTGGTGATCCGCAAGGCCGGCGATGTGATTCCCGAGGTGCTCGGGCCCGTGGTCGATCTGCGCGACGGCAGTGAGCGCGAGTTCGTCATGCCGACCCACTGCCCGGAATGCGGAACGCTGCTGGCGCCGGCGAAGGAAGCCGACGTCGACATCCGCTGTCCCAATTCGCGGTCCTGCCCGGCGCAGCTGCGCGAGCGGGTGTTCCACGTCGCCGGCCGCGGCGCCTTCGACATCGAGGCCCTGGGCTACGAAGCGGCGACCGCGCTGTTGGGCGCCGGCGTCATCACCGATGAGGGTGATCTGTTCACCCTCACCGAAGACGACCTGCTGCGCACCGAGCTGTTCACCACGAACAAGGGCGTGTTGTCGAAGAACGGCCGGCAACTGCTGGCCAACCTCGACAAGGCCAAGGCTCAGCCGCTGTGGCGGGTGCTGGTGGCCTTGTCGATTCGCCACGTCGGGCCGACCGCGGCCCGCGCGCTGGCCACCGAATTCGGCAGCCTGGACGGGATCACCGGGGCGTCCACCGAGCAGTTGGCTGCCGTCGAGGGCGTCGGCCCCACCATCGCCGCCGCGGTCACCGAATGGTTCGACGTCGACTGGCACCGTGCGATCGTCGACAAGTGGCGGGACGCCGGGGTGCGGATGGCCGACGAACGCGACGCGAGCATCGAACGCACGCTGGAGGGGCTCAGTATCGTGGTGACGGGCTCGCTGACCGGCTTCTCCCGCGACGAGGCCAAAGAGGCGATCATCGCCCGCGGGGGCCGCGCGGCCGGTTCGGTGTCCAAGAAGACCGCCTACGTGGTGGCCGGCGATGCGCCCGGCTCGAAGTACGACAAGGCCGTCGAACTGGGAGTGCCGGTCCTGGACGAAGAGGGTTTCGCCCGGTTGCTGGCCGAGGGTCCGAGGGACCCGGAAGAAGAGTCGCCGGAGACGGATTAGGCCGTCAACGACTTCTGCAGCGCCAGCCGGGTTTGTGCGATCGCTTCGTCTGGCGCGACGATCCCGCGGGCGATCAGCAGGGCAGCGCCAAGAACCTGGCCACCGAAGTTGGTCGCCGCGACGACGGGGTTAATCCGCTGGTCGATTTCGCCGGCGAGCTGTGCTCGGTGGACGGCCGCTGCGAGCAGCCCGACGGCCTGGGCCTCGGGGATCAATCGTCTGGAGTCGGCGATCGGATTCAGGATCAAGACCCGGTAGCGGTGGCCGGCTTCAATGGCGGGCCCCACCAACTCGATCAGGCTCGGTAACACGGGGCCGTCGGTGGGCAACGAGAGATAAAGCGCACGCATCGCGGCGACCGCCGCGTCGTGGATCGCTGCGACCAGCTCCTCCCGGTTGGGGAAATGCCGGTACAAGGTTGCTCGGTTGAGTTCGGCGGCATCCGCGATCTCCTGCATCGACGCGTTCGGGTTTCCGGCGAGCAAATCCGTCGCCGCCTCGATGATCCGCAGCCGATTTTCGACGACGTCTGATCGCGTGCGAGCCCTGCTACCTGCTACGGAAGATCCAGCCGCCATGGTTGACAGCGTAGGTGACGCGTGGCATCGTCTCCCTCACGAAGTGCGACATTATGTTGCACTTACCGTGTTGGTGCGCCGGCGGTCGCACGTCGGCTCGAGCACTGAGCGAGGACGCCATGACCACCAGCGATCACGCCCGCTCCGAGCCCGACATCCGTACCCGGATCGCTGCCGGAACGGCCGCCGGGGCGTTGTCCGCCTTGGGGTTGCTCCCGCTGGCCGCTTCACCTGCAGCGCGCGCCGACGTGGCCGACGAGGTGATCGGTCAGGTGTTCTCGCCATTCATCGACACGGCGACGAGCGTCGTCGACTGGACCGCGTTCTTCGATCCCGCGCACTGGGATGCTGTGGTGGCCAACCTGTTCGATCTCGGCGGTGCCCAGGCAGCCGTTGCAACGGCTCCTGACCTGACCGCACTGTTCGAAGAATTGATCTATACCCCACTCCACACCGGGTTTGGACATTGGATCGAAAGCGATGTCGGCCAGCAGGTCAGCACTGCTATCAACCAGCTACTGGGCTCCTATGCAATTGGCGACGGTTCGGCCGGCACCGTGGAACATCCGGACGGCGGCGCCGGCGGCTGGTTGTTCGGTGACGGCGGCACCGGTCTTGACAGCACCACCGAGGGTGTTGTCGGGGGCAACGGTGGGGCCGCAGGGCTTTTCGGAACCGGCGGAAGCGGCGGAGTCGGCGGTTCAGGAGCTGCAGGAGGAACCGGCGGGACAGGCGGCTGGCTGCTGGGTTTCGGTGGCAACGGGGGTGCCGGCGGTGACGGGGTCGGCGGAAGCGGCGGTATAGGCGGCCACGGCGGCGATGGCGGATGGCTATTCGGTGTGGGCGGTCAGGGCGGCGCGGGCGGTGACGGCGGTGATGGCGGCCACGGCGGCGACGGCGGCAGCGCGGTCGGGCTGTTAGGCAGTGGCGGCAACGGCGGTGACGCCGGCATGAGCGCCATCGGCGCCAGCCCCACGGGGCTGCCCGCCCTGGGTGGAGCCGGCGGCAACGGCAGCATGCTCGGCACTCACGGCACGGTCGGCCACTACGGCACCGGTACTTCCCTGGGAACCGGTTCCGGCGGATTCTCGACAGTCGGTTCCTGGTTCACCGACAGCGACGGGCGGATCGTCATCCTGCACGGATTGGACCATGTGAACAAATTGCCGCCCTACGAGCTGTCGGCCGACGGATTCGGCGACGACGATGCGGCGTTCCTGGCTGCCAACGGCTTCAACAGCGTGCAGCTGGGCCTCATCTGGGCCGCGGTGGAACCCGAACCCGGGGTCTTCGACTATGACTATCTGGCCTCGGTCGCTCAGACCGTGCAGACGCTGTCCAATCACGGGGTCTCCAGCATCATCTACCTGCACCAAGATCTCTACGGCGGCCCTTTCGGGGGCGAAGGAGCGCCGGAGTGGGCAGTGCAAACCGGTGGGCTGCCCAATCTGGACGTCGGGTTCCCATGGAGCTACTTCGTCAACCCCGCGCAGAATCATGCTTGGGATGCGTTCTGGACCAACTCCCAGGCGCCCGACGGGGTCGGCTTGGAGAACCACTACTCGCAGATGCTGCAAGTTGTCGCGAACTACTTCAAAGACGACCCCGGTGTGGCTGCTTTCGGAGTGGTGGCCGAACCACACGCCGGATCGCAGTGGCTGTCAAGCGCATTGGGTAACCCGTTCTTCGATTCCCAGATGCTGACGCCGTTCTACGATCAGGCGGTCTCGGCAATCCGGTCGGTCGACCCGTACACACCGGTGTTCGTGCAACCGAGCGTTCTGGCCAATTTGGGGTTCCCGACCAACCTGGGCGAGGTGGACGACCCCCACGTCATCTACTCGTTCGACCACTTCTGCCCGTCCGTGGACTTCTTCGGCGTCGACCTGTTCTGCGATGTCTTCGCCGACATGGCGATGGCCAACGCCGCGGCTTACGCAGGCGTGCACAACGTTCCGGCGCATATCGGCGGGTTCGGGGCCAGCGATAATCTCGGCGCACACAGCGACCTGCTTCAGGCGGCGGCAAAGAGCCAGTACGGCTGGGCGACGTGGGTCTACTCGGGCCAGAATGACATCACCACCACGTCCTCGTCCCGCGAGGCCGAGTCGTTGGTGTACAACACGAACCTCCCCCCGGTCGGCGACAACGTCGACGCCGGCAAGCTGGCCGTGCTCGCCGAGCCGTATCCGCAGGCGGTGGCCGGCACCCCGAATTCCTGGTCGTTCGATCACGGCACCTTCCAGCTCAGCTACACCACGACTCGAGCCGACGGCATGGGCAGCTTCGTCGCCGGCAGTCAGACCAACATCTCGGTGCCGCCCATCGAGTACCCGAACGGCTACCAGGTCAGCGTCACCGGCGGACACGTCATCTCGGCCCCCAACGCTCCGGTCCTGGTCATCGCTTCGGACGCCGGCGTCACCACCGTCAACGTGACCGTGAGTGCCGCGGATTAGCGCAACAGCGTCGCCACGATCCCGGCCAGATACCCCAGCCGGACCACTTCGGCGGGCAGGAAGGCCGGACCGCCGGTGCGGCCCAGCACGACGGCGGTGCGCGGGTTGCCCAGCGGCGCGGCCGCCAGGGCGACATCCATCTCCCGCCACACCGCCGGCACCCAGGCGGCGGTGTTGTCCAGGGCAGCGGGATGATCGATCGGGAGCCACGGCACCGCGCTGACCTGTGTCTCCGGGATGCCCGGGCTGCCGGCGAGCCGGCGGAACTTCCCGTCGTCCCCCTCGCCGCGCAGTACCGCACACCAGCTGACGCGCAGTACCCGCGGCGCTTCGTTGGCCAGTTTCTGCAACTTGGCGCTGCGGTCGCCGGCCGCGGCGACGTGGTCGATGAGCTCGAGTTCTCGGTGTGCATCCAGCAGTCCGGTGTGCGGGCGCACACTGTGCACGCGAACCCCGGGCAGCCGTTCGGCGGCGGTGATCAGCACGTCGGGCATCGATCCCTGCGGCAGTTCGACCACCAGGTCGTCGATCGCCGAGCCGCTTCCGCGTTCCACAACGTCCAGCGACAGGATGTCGGCGCCCACAGACCCCAGACCCACGGCCAGCGAACCCAGGCTGCCGGGGCGGTCGTCGAGTTCGACGCGCAGCAGATAGGAAGGCATGGGCAAACTTTCCCACAGCGTGTCCGGGCGTGCCGCCAGTGAGTCTGACCTCACGTTCGCCACCACGCGCTGGCATTACGTTCGGCGTGAGCGGACGACTGATCCGATGGCGTCGGCCCGCCGCGCCCGGCTTCGCAGCGCTTGCCACCGACGCTAGGCTTTGCACCCGTGTCCCAGATCTCCCGTGACGACGTAGCTCACCTGGCCCGGTTGGCCCGGCTGGCGCTGACCGACGCCGAGTTGGACGGCTTCGCAGGCCAGCTCGATGCCATCCTGACCCATGTCAGCACGATTCAGGCTGTCGACGTCACTGGCGTCGAGGCGACCGATAATCCGCTCAAGGCCGTCAACGTCACCAGGCCTGACGAGATCGTCGCCGGGTTGAGCCAGGCGCAGGCGCTGGCCGCCGCGCCGCGTGCCGCCGAGAACCGCTTCGCGGTTCCGCAGATCCTGGGGGAGAGCCAGTGAGTGAGCTGATCCGATCCGACGCGGCCACCTTGGCGGCCAAGATCGCTGCCCGTGAGGTGTCCTCGGTCGAGGTCACCCGCGCCCACCTCGACCAGATCGCGGCCACCGACGACCGGTATGGGGCGTTCCTGCACGTCGGCTCCGACGAGGCTCTGGCCGCAGCGGAGGCCGCCGACAAGGCGATCGCCGCCGGCGAGGCGCCGTCGGCGTTGGCCGGGGTGCCGTTGGCCCTCAAGGACGTGTTCACCACCGTGGACGCACCCACCACCTGCGGATCGAAGATCCTGGAAGGCTGGCGGGCCCCCTACGACGCGACCGTCACCGCGCGGCTGCGCGCGGCCGGCATCCCGATCCTGGGCAAGACCAACATGGACGAATTCGCGATGGGTTCGTCGACGGAGAACTCCGCCTACGGTCCGACCCGCAACCCGTGGGATGTCGAGCGGGTGCCGGGCGGTTCCGGCGGTGGCAGTGCCGCGGCGCTGGCGGCCTTCCAGGCGCCGCTGGCCATCGGCACCGACACCGGCGGCTCGATTCGCCAGCCGGCCGCGCTGACCGCTACCGTCGGCGTGAAACCCACCTACGGCACGGTGAGCCGCTACGGGTTGGTGGCGTGCGCGTCGTCGCTGGACCAGGGCGGGCCGTGCGCACGCACCGTGGCCGACACCGCGCTGCTGCACTCGGTGATCGCCGGGCATGATCCCCGCGACTCCACCTCGCTGGACGTAGCGGTGCCCGATGTAGTCGGCGCCGCCCGCCTCGGGGCAACCGGTGATCTGTCGGGCGTGCGGATCGGGGTGGTGCGCCAGCTGCACAGCGGCGAGGGCTACCAGCCGGGTGTGCTGGCGTCGTTCAACGCCGCCGTCGACCAGTTGAAGGCGCTGGGCGCGCAGATCTTCGAGGTGGACTGCCCGCACTTCGACTACTCGCTGAGCGCCTACTACCTGATCCTGCCCTCGGAGGTGTCGTCCAACCTCGCCCGCTTCGACGCGATGCGCTTCGGGCTGCGGGTCGGCGACGACGGCACCCACAGCGCCGAGGAAGTGATGGCGCTGACCCGCGCGGCCGGCTTCGGTCCTGAGGTCAAGCGGCGCATCATGCTCGGCACCTACGCGCTGTCGGCGGGTTACTACGACGCCTATTACAACCAGGCGCAGAAGGTCCGCACGCTGATCGCGCGCGACCTCGACGAGGCGTACAAGTCCGTCGACGTGCTGATCTCGCCGACGACGCCCACCACGGCGTTCCGGTTGGGGGAGAAGGTCGACGACCCGCTGGCGATGTACCTGTTCGACTTGTGCACCCTGCCGCTGAACCTGGCCGGACACTGCGGCATGTCGGTGCCGTCCGGGCTGTCCGGCGACGACGGGCTGCCGGTGGGCCTGCAGATCATGGCGCCGGCGCTGGCCGACGACCGGCTGTACCGGGTGGGCGCGGCCTACGAGGCCGCCCGCGGCGAGCTGGCCAGCGCCATTTAATCCGCGAGCAGTCGCAGAATCGCATTCACCGGGCGCCTTTTGTGCGATTCTCCGTCTGCTCGGCGTAATGGAGCGGCACCCGGCAAGATGGGCACTATGCGGATCGGAGTGCTCACCGGCGGCGGCGACTGTCCCGGATTGAACGCGGTGATCAGGGCGGTGGTGCGTACCTGCGACTCCCGCTATGGCTCCACGGTGGTCGGGTTCCAAGACGGCTGGCGCGGCCTATTGGAGAACCGGCGCGTCCAGCTGGCCAACGACGACCGCAACGACCGGCTGCTGGCCAAGGGCGGCACCATGCTCGGCACCGCCCGGGTCAACCCGGACAAGCTGCGTGCTGGCCTGGATCAGGTGAAGCAGACCCTCGATGACAACGGCATCGATGTGCTCATCCCGATCGGCGGAGAGGGCACCTTGACCGCGGCGCACTGGTTGTCGCAGGAGAACGTCCCGGTGGTCGGGGTGCCCAAGACCATCGACAACGACATCGACTGCACCGATGTCACTTTCGGACACGACACCGCGCTGCAGGTCGCCACGGACGCCATCGACCGGCTGCACTCCACCGCCGAATCTCACCAGCGGGTGATGCTGGTCGAGGTGATGGGCCGCCACGCCGGCTGGATCGCGCTCAACGCCGGCCTGGCCACCGGCGCCCACATGACGCTGATCCCCGAGCAACCCTTCGACGTCGAAGAGGTGTGCCGGCTGGTCAAACAGCGCTTCCAACACGGGTCGTCGCACTTCATCTGCGTCGTCGCCGAAGGCGCCAAACCCGCCGCCGGCTCCATGGAGTTACGGGCCGGTGGCGTTGACGAGTTCGGCCATGAGCGGTTCACCGGCGTCGCCGCCCAGCTGGCCGTCGAACTCGAACGGCGCGTCAAGAAGGAAGTCCGCACCACCGTGCTGGGCCACGTGCAGCGTGGTGGCACCCCGACCGCCTACGACCGGGTGCTCGCTACCCGATTCGGCGTCAACGCCGCCGACGCCGCCCACGCCGGCGAATACGGAATGATGGTGTCGCTGCGCGGCCAGGAGATCGGCAGGGTGGCATTGGCCGATGCGGTCCGACAGCTCAAAGTGGTGCCGCAGAGCCGCTACGACGATGCGGCGGCGTTCTTCGGATAGCTCGCGCCTGGCGTGACAACGTCGCGAAATGGCTTCACAATGGTGAGGTTGTGCTTCGTGTTGCCCGATGGACGAAGGCTGGGGGTGGGGTATGGGAAAGATGGCGTTGTCCGCCGCGCTGCTGTGCGGTCTGCCGATGGGACTGGTGCCGTGTATACCGGCCCACGCCAACGGCGACCAGATCGGCGAGTATGTCACCGATCACGGTGGCGATGTGTGCGCTTTCATCAACGACCAGCCGAATCTGGCGGGAGTCAAGCACGCGGTCAGCCACATCCTGGCGACCAGCGGCATGCCCGCGGACCAGACGGGGCGACTGCTGGCCGGGTCAGTCATAGCCGACTGCCCCGAGGACGGCCCGTTGGTCGAGGAATTCGTCTGGTACGAAAGGCATCGGGAGCAGAGCAACTCCGGCGTCGGCGTAACGCTGGGACCCTGATCTCCGGGTCGGTCAAGCAGTCGGTAGCGGGTCAGAGGTCGCTCGGGTCATCGGGCACGTCGACGGCGTAGTCCGCCAGCACCTCCAGGCCCACCACCTCCAGAGTGCGTTCATGGGTGGCGGCCAGCACCACCGACGCAGCGCAGCCGTCGCGGTGGGCCCGCAGCCAGTTCAGCGCGGTGACGCACCAGCGATCGCCGGGCGTCAGCCCTGGGAACCGGTAGGCCGGCATCGGCGTGGACAGGTCGTTGCCGATCGAGCGCTGGTGTTCCAGGAATTCGCCGGTGACGACGGCGCAAATCGTGTGCAGTCCAATGTCCTCGGGCCCCGACGAGCAACAGCCGTCGCGGTAGAAGCCGGTGATCGGGTCGCTGCCGCACGGCTCCAGGGGGCCGCCCAGTACGTTGCGCTCGGGCATGGGGCTCAGTTTAGGACGGCGTCACCTACCGTGAGGTATGACCGAGCGGAGCCGCGAGCGGCTGTGGGCGCACATCGACGGCATCTACCGGCAGATCTGCGAGCACCCGTTCGTCACCGGACTGACCAAGGGAACCTTGGGGCGCAACCAGTTTCGCCACTACCTGGTGCAGGACGCGCACTACCTGCGCGGGTATGCGCGGGCATTGGCGGTCTGCGCGGCCAAGGCGCCGATCGAGTCGGAGCTGACTATGTTCGCCGAGCACGCCGGCGCGGCGATCACCGCCGAAGCCGAACTGCATGCCGGACTGCTGGCGGATCTGGGGCTCGACGTCGAGGCCGCCGCCGCACTGCCGATCGCCCCGACGACCCAGGCCTACACCAGCTATCTGCTGGTGGTCACCGCATCGGGCTCCTACGCCGAAGCCGTCGCCGCCGTGCTGCCCTGCTACTGGGTCTATGCCCGGGTGGGCGAGCACCTGCAGCGACACGGCTCACCGGAGCCGCTGTTCCAGCGTTGGATCGATACGTACGCCGGTCAGGAGTACCAGTCGGTGGTCGAGGCGGTGCTAGCGGTCACCGACCGGATCGGTACACACGTGCCGGCGGCGGAGTGGGAGCGGATGCTCCGGCATTTCCTCACCTGCGCGCGTTATGAATGGATGTTCTTCGACGCCGCCTACCGGATGGAGGACTGGCCGGTGTGACCGAGCCGGGCTGAGAGGGTCACCTAGACTTTGCGCTATGACCGCTGCTGTCGCTGAACTGCTCGATTACGACGATGTCGTCGCCCGCTTCGACCCGGTTCTGGGCCTGGAAGTGCACGTCGAGCTGTCCACGGCCACCAAGATGTTCTGCGGATGCTCGACGGCATTCGGTGCCGAGCCGAACACCCAGGTGTGCCCGGTGTGTCTGGGCCTGCCCGGTTCGCTGCCGGTGCTCAACGCGACCGCGGTTGAATCGGCGATCCGGATCGGGCTGGCGCTGAACTGTGAGATCGCCTCCTGGTGCCGGTTCGCCCGGAAGAACTACTTCTACCCCGACCAGCCCAAGAACTACCAGATCTCCCAGTACGACGAACCGATCGCCTTCAACGGCTACCTGGATGTGCCGCTGGAGGACGGATCGGTGTGGCGGGTCGACATCGAACGTGCCCACATGGAGGAAGACACCGGCAAGCTCACCCACATCGGTGGCGAGAGCGGTCGGATCGGGGACGCCACCGAATCCCTGGTCGATTACAACCGGGCCGGCGTGCCGCTGATCGAGATCGTCACCAAACCGATCACCGGCGCCGGTGATCGTGCACCGCAGATCGCTCGGGCTTATGTGACCGCGCTGCGGGATCTGCTGCGGGCGTTGGACGTTTCCGACGTGCGGATGGACCAGGGATCGATGCGCTGCGACGCGAACGTGTCGCTGATGCCCACCGGGGCGGCCGAGTTCGGCACCCGAACCGAGACCAAGAACGTCAACTCGCTCAAGAGTGTCGAGGTCGCCGTGACCTACGAGATGCGACGCCAGGGCGCGGTGTTGACCGGGGGCGGTACCGTCGTCCAGGAGACCCGGCACTTCCACGAGGCCGGCCACACCAGTCCGGGCCGGGCCAAGGAGACCGCGGAGGACTACCGCTACTTCCCCGAACCCGATCTGGAGCCGGTGGCGCCATCGGCGGAGCTGGTCGCGGCACTGCGCGAGACCATCCCGGAACTGCCGTGGCTGGCCCGCAAGAAGATCCAGGAGCAGTGGGGCGTCTCCGACGAGGTGATGCGCGACCTGGTCAACGCGGGCGCGGTCGAGTTGGTGGCCGCCACGGTGTCAGCCGGAGCGTCCAGTGAGGCTGCCCGGGCCTGGTGGGGAAACTTTCTGGTGCAGAAGGCCAACGAGGCCGGCGTCGAACTCGATGCCCTGGCTATCACGCCGAAGCAGGTCGCGGCGGTGGTGGCGCTGGTGGAATCGGGCGAGCTGTCCAACAAGCTGGCCCGGCAGGTGGTCGAGGGGGTGCTCGCCGGCGAGGGCGAGCCTGCCCAGGTGATGGCAGACCGGGGCCTGGTCGTGGTGCGTGACGACTCGGTGATCCGGGCGGCGATCGACGAAGCCTTGGCCGCCAATCCCGATGTGGCCGAGAAGATTCGGGGCGGGAAGGTGCAGGCTGCCGGCGCCATCGTCGGTGCGGTGATGAAGGCCACCAAAGGGCAGGCCGACGCCGCCCGGGTGCGTGAACTGGTGCTGGCCGCCTGCGGCGGTTAGTCTCCGGCTGCCTCAGCCGGCGGTGATGCTGCGGGTCTGCGGCAGGCGACGGGAGCCCTGGTGGTCGCGGTGGTCGAAGATGAACTGCAGCCACCGAAAGTCGATCAACATTGTGTGGTCATCCTTTTTGCTCGTCGGGCTGGTGCTCTCGACCCGTTGAAACCCAAGGTAAGCCCGATATTTAAGGCCTCCGAGCGGAGTCAGTAATACTTCTGTGAGAACCGATCGTCGGTGGTTGGCGGGTAGTCAATCGCCGGATGGAAACGGGGCGGAGCTGAGCGGGCCTCAAACCTGAGTCGTGGTTTTCTGCAGGCCGGCATGGCGGCAGAGCCCGGCCCGGTTCGAATTCGTCCACCCGTTTGTGTCCTCGGCCTACCGGCCGCACGAGACCCTGACCACCCAGGGTGCGGTCTCGCTTGTGAAGCAACTCAACGCGCTAGCATCTGCGGCAGCACCAGCGCGATCAGCGTGTGGAATCCATCGTTGCTCAGCCCCAGCGGGGAGACCGGAAGGTCGGTTGACATGCTCGGTTGTGCGATCGCCTCCACGGCCGAGTGCGAAGCGGTCAGGCCCCGATGCCCGCCTAGTACTACAGTTGTAGATCGGGTTTGGAGAGCTTGCGCGGCGTGTTTGCGCTGGTAGGAGCGGTCAGCGCGCGAATATCGTTGGTTGTGAAGACAAATCAAAACGCAGCGCTGACCGCCGCGTTCAGCATAGATCCCGAGGATTGGCTCGATGAGTTCGGCGCGCTGATGGATCGGGTCCGGCCCTGGTTCGCCCGGTACGAGCCGGCCCGCCATGCCGCGAGTTTGATGCTGGGGTTGCTGTCGAATCTGGAACGCAAGAACTGCTGGACGATAGCTGAAGCACGTGGTGATGTGACCCCG
>Ga0153956_1000470_pt1 | contig 46070 bp, 44 predicted proteins | sample TSFL040MetaG_FD_104704 | JGI IMG/M metagenome (GOLD analysis project Ga0153956, IMG submission 104704) | Attine ant fungus gardens microbial communities from Florida, USA - TSFL040 MetaG | ecosystem: Host-associated > Fungi > Mycelium > Unclassified | place: USA: Florida, Wekiwa Springs... | reverse complement strand
TTCCGCATCGCCATCAATCAGCAGGTCGCCAGCTCGCTCGGGCTGAAGCTGCCTGACGAGAAAACGCTGTATGAACAGATGCCCCATCAAGTCGGAGAGTGCGGTGATGACTGTTAAACAGCGCTGGCAAGAGCTCAGCATTGCCCAGCAGATCCTGCTGCTCAGCACCATTCCCATGTTGGTGCTGTTTATCGCCATCTTCAGTTTTCTGCTGGCCGCCCGCCTGGCGGACCAGGAAACCATGCAGCGCGAACACGGCGAATTACTGGCCAAGCAGCTGGCCGTCGCCAGCGAATTTTCCGTGCTGACCGGCAATCGTGAGCAATTGCAGGCGCTGCTGTCGCGCTCCGTCGACGGCATGGTCACCAATATCCGGGTATGGGACAGCCGCAACGAATTGCTCGCCGCCATCGGCAACGCCAGCGCCGCGCAGAACGTCAATCGCTTTTTAGCGAACATCACCCTGGAACCCATCGATGTCGACGACGCCCTGATCTCCGCGCCGGCCAGTCCCACGTCGGGACGGGGCAAGGTGATCGGACGCATCGAACTGACGCTGGCGCGCGACGGCATCAGCGCCAATCGCCGGCACGCCATCGCGGTCAGCCTGGTGGTGGGCACGCCCCTGCTGTTGATGGGGATCATTTTGGTATCCATCCTCGGCCGGCGCCTGGCTCAGCCGGTGACAGCGCTCACCGACGTCACCGTCGCCCTGGCCAGGGGCGATTTATCCGTGCGCGCCCAGGAGAACGGCCTCGGAGAAATCCGCATGCTGCAGTCCGCGGTGAACCAGATGGCCGCCGACCTGGAGAAAAGCCACGCCCACCTCCAGGAAAACCTGCAACAGCTCGAACAGGCGAGAGCCACCGCCGAACAGGCCAACCTTGCCAAAAGCGAATTCCTCGCCACCATGAGTCATGAATTGCGCACGCCGATGAATGGCGCGCTCGGCATGCTGGAGTTGCTGAAGAACACGCAGCTGGCGGTGCAGCAGGAACACTACGTCAACATCGCCATCGACTCGACGCAGCACCTGCTGACCGTGGTCAACGACATTCTCGACTTCTCGCGCATCGAACGCGGGCTGATGCACCTGGAACCCCTTTATACCGACATGAGCCCGCTGCTGCGCCAGACCGTGGACTCGTTCCAGATCGCCGCCCAGCAAAAGAACCTGGAGCTGCAACTGGTCTGCGATGCGCTGCTCGACGAGCTGCGGGTGTTCGTGGATCCGGCGCGGCTGCGGCAAATCCTCGTCAACCTGCTGGGCAACGCGTTGAAATTCACGTTTACCGGCGGCGTGCAAATCCATGTCTGCTGCCGTTGGCAGGATGAGCAGTCCGTTGCCATCGATCTCGCCGTCATCGACAGCGGCATCGGCATTCCCTTCGAAAAACAGGCGCTGATCTTCCAGGCCTTCCGCCAGGCCGATGGCTCCACCATGCGCCGCTTCGGTGGCTCCGGACTGGGGCTGGCCATCGTGCAGAAGCTCTGCGAATTGATGTCGGCCAATATCCGGGTCGTCAGCGCTCCGGGGCGCGGCTCCACCTTCAGCGTCCATTTCACGGCTCCGGCGCGACGCCAGGCAAAAGTCGAAGCGCAGGCAGCCGAGGCCACCACACTGCCCAACGCGAACGTGCTGGTGGTCGAGGACAACGCGATCAACCAGATGGTGGTCGCCAACATGCTGGAAAGCCTGGGGCTGGTGGTACACACCGCCAACAACGGCCGCCAGGCGCTGGCGCTCCTGGAGCAGACCGCTTTCGACCTGATCCTGATGGATTGCCAGATGCCGGAAATGGACGGTTATCAGACCACTCATCACATCCGCCGGCACAGCCAGAAAGCGCTGGCCGACATTCCCATCGTGGCACTGACCGCCAACGCGATGCTGGAAGATCGGGAGCGCTGCATCTCCGCCGGCATGAACGACTACCTCAGCAAACCCGTTTCCTTGCAAATTCTGCGCGACAAGATCAGCCGCTGGCTGCAAATCTCCGTTTCCTGAAGAACCTCTGCCGATCCGGCGTTTATCTCCGCTGAATCGCGAAAACAGAGGTTCTCAACATCTTATCAACAGCCCTCCCCAATACCTTCCCACACAGTTATGCTGCCCGGCCCATCGATTCGCCGTTGCTCATCCTGTCAATGAACAACGATGTGCACAAACCCGCGGTAAGCCGGGGATGAAATAGCCCGAAAACGGCGTTTCCCCGAAACGGTGAAAAGTTCACTAAGTTATGCACCGGTCCGAACACGGCTTATCAACCTGCTCCAGCAGGGGTTACCCATAGCGTTATTCATCGACTAACTTAATGAAAAATAAAAAGAAATAAGCCTTATCAACAAAATTAAACACCGCTAAACATAATCACTAACATAAAGAACTTTAAAAACATAAAAAGTTAAATAGATAAATAACGTTATTAAGATCTTTGTTTAGCCCTGGTGAAAATTTCATCAACGGCTTGCGCTGCGAAGTCGCTCCCGTATAATCGGCAGCCTTTTCTTCCCCATCTGTTGGTTTTGCGGCTGTGGACTATCCAGAGCGTTTTGACGTCATTGTGATTGGCGGCGGTCACGCCGGTACCGAGGCGTGCCTGGCGGCGGCGCGGCTGGGCTGTAAAACCCTGCTGTTGACCCACAACGTGGAAACCCTGGGGCAGATGTCCTGCAACCCGGCGATTGGCGGGATCGGCAAGAGCCATCTGGTCAAGGAAGTCGACGCCCTGGGCGGGGCGATGGCGCGCGCCACCGATCGCGGCGGCATCCAGTTCCGGGTGTTGAACGCCAGCAAAGGGCCGGCGGTGCGGGCCACCCGCGCGCAGGCCGACCGGGTTCTCTACAAGGCCGCGGTGCGCGCCATCCTGGAAAACCAGCCCAATCTCACCATCTTCCAGCAGGCCGTGGACGATCTCATCGTCCGCGGCGAGCGCATCGAAGGGGTGGTGACGCAAACCGGCATCCGCTTCCACGCGCCCAGCGTGGTGCTGTGCACAGGGACCTTTCTCGGCGGCAAGATCCATATCGGCCTGGAAAATCACTCCGGCGGCCGCGCCGGCGATCCGCCCTCCATCGCGTTGGCCCAGCGCCTGCGCGAATTGCCGTTCCGCGTCGACCGGCTGAAAACCGGAACGCCGCCGCGGATCGACGCGCGTTCGGTGGATTTCTCCGGATTGCAGCAGCAGTGGGGCGACACGCCGATCCCGGTGATGAGCTTCATCGGTTCGGCGGCCGAGCATCCGCAGCAAACCTGCTGCTGGATCAGCCATACCAACGAGCACACCCACGACATCATTCGCTCCGGGCTCGATCGTTCGCCCATGTACACCGGCGTCATCGAGGGCATCGGGCCGCGCTATTGCCCTTCGATCGAAGACAAGATCCATCGCTTTGCCGACAAGGATTCGCATCAGGTATTCATCGAGCCGGAGGGGCTGAACACCCACGAGCTCTACCCCAACGGCATTTCCACCAGCCTGCCCTTCGATGTGCAGCTGGCGCTGGTGCGCTCGATCGAGGGCTTTGAAAACGCCCACATCACGCGCCCGGGCTATGCCATCGAATACGATTTCTTCAATCCGCAGGATCTGCTGCATTCGCTGGAAACGCGGTTTATCCAGGGCTTGTTTTTCGCGGGCCAGATCAACGGCACCACCGGTTACGAAGAGGCCGCCGCGCAGGGTTTGCTGGCCGGCGCCAACGCCGGTCTGAAAGCGCTGGGCCGCGACCCCTGGCACCCGCGCCGCGACGAGGCCTACATCGGCGTTCTGGTCGACGACCTGATCACGCTCGGCACGCGCGAGCCGTATCGCATGTTCACCTCGCGCGCCGAATATCGCCTGCTGCTGCGCGAGGACAACGCCGATCTGCGCCTCACCGAGCAGGGCCGCAAACTGGGCCTCATCGACGACGAACGCTGGCGGCGTTTCTGTGAAAAACGCGAAGGCATCGAACGCGAGGCGCAGCGCCTCGCCACGACCTGGGTCCAACCGGGCAGCGCCGCGGCCGCGCAGATCAATGCGCTGATCGAGCAACCGCTGGCGCGCGAGTACAGTCTTCGGGATCTGCTGAAACGGCCCGGTATCAACTACGCCGACATCGCGGCGCTCGGCGATGTGGAGATCGACCCGCAGGTCGCCGAGCAAGTTGAAATCCAGATCAAGTACGCCGGTTACATCGAGCGCCAGGCGGAAGACATCGAACGTCTGCGGCGCCACGAAAACATGCAATTGCCGGCGGATTTCGATTTCAGCGCGGTCGACGGCCTGTCCAACGAGGTCAGGCATAAACTGGTCAATGCGCGGCCCCAGACCCTGGGTCAGGCGTCGCGTATTCCGGGCGTAACGCCGGCGGCGGTATCCCTGCTGCTGATTTACTTGAAAAAACGCGGCTTGCTAGATCGCAAGATCGCCTGACGGTTGGTAGCAGTGGAATATTGCGGTGAACTTGAGCGCGGGCTCGATCGATTGGCTGTATCGCTGCCCGCGGCGGCCGTCGAGCGGTTGTTGCAGTATCTCGCGCTGCTGCTCAAATGGAACCGGGCATACAATCTGACGGCGGTGCCGCCGGCGGAGATGGTGTCCCGTCATCTGCTCGACAGCCTCGCGGTGCTGCCGTACCTGCAGGGACAGCGTTGCGCCGATGTCGGCACCGGCGCCGGGCTGCCGGGTATTCCGCTGGCGATCGCGAGTCCCGAGAAAAATTTTGAGCTGCTCGACAGCAACGGCAAAAAAATCCGTTTTGTCACCCAGGCGATCACCGAACTCGGATTGCCCAACGCGCGCGCGCACCAGAGCCGGGTCGAACAGTGGCGTCCGCAGGCCGGTTACGAGGCGATAACGTCGCGGGCCTTCACGGCGCTCGCGGATATGGCCAACTTGTGTGAACATCTGCTCGCGCCGCAGGGGCGCCTTCTGGCGCTGAAAGGGCAATACCCCGCGGAAGAACTGAACGCTTTGCCGAATCGTTTCGAAGTCGAGGCCTGCCATCCGTTGCAAGTGCCCGGCGCCAGCGGCCAACGGCATCTAGTGGTCCTTCGTCGGGCCGCGTAGGTCGCGTTGCATAACACTATTGCGGTCGGCGCAGCCGGCCCGTTTTCGGGGATCGGGGTTTGGGTAAAATTCTCGCGGTAACCAACCAGAAGGGCGGTGTCGGCAAGACCACCACCTGCGTCAACCTGGCCGCGTCCCTGGCGGCCACCCGCAAACGGGTTCTGCTGATCGACATGGATCCGCAGGGCAACGCCACGATGGGCAGCGGCATCGATAAAAACGCCGTCGTCGCCAGCATCTACGACGTGCTTGTGCATCGCCAGAGCGTGGCCGAAGTCGCGCAGCGCGCCGAAAACGGCGGCTTCGATCTGCTGCCCGCCAACGGTGATCTCACCGCCGCGGAAGTCGAATTGCTGGAATGCGACGGCAAGGAGTTTCGTCTGCGCGACGCGCTTGCCACGCAGCGCGGCGACTACGATTACGTCATCATCGACTGCCCGCCGTCGCTCAACATGCTCACGGTCAATGCGCTGGCCGCCGCCGACGGCGTGGTGATCCCGATGCAGTGCGAGTATTACGCGCTGGAAGGACTCACCGCGTTGCTCGACACGGTGCAGCGCGTGCAGCAGGTCATCAATCCCAATCTGCACATCGAGGGCTTGTTGCGGACCATGTACGATCCGCGCAACAGCCTGACCACCGATGTGTCCGCGCAGCTGTCCGAGCATTTCGGCGAGCGCGTTTATCGCACGGTCATTCCGCGCAACGTGCGCCTGGCCGAGGCGCCGAGTTTCGGCATGCCGGCGCTGTGTTATGACAAGCAGTCCAAGGGCGCGCTGGCTTATCTGGCGCTGGCCGGCGAAATGCTGCGCCGCAACGACAGCGGCGCCGTGCCGGCGGTGGGTTAACCGACGCCGGCCGCGCCGGCTCTAATGTTCACATTCAGCGGTGTGCCGCACGGGTAGCAGACATGGTTAAAAAACGGGGACTGGGGCGCGGACTGGACGCGTTGCTGGGCAGTCATCAGGCCGCGAAAAACACCGCGGAGGACATCGCCGTTTCCGTGGACAGCGCGAAAGTCGACGGCGAGCTGAAAGAGTTGCCGGTTGAGTTCGTGCAGCGCGGCAAATACCAGCCGCGCCGCGACATGAACCAGGAAGCCCTCGAGGAATTGGCCAGTTCGATTCGCGCCCAGGGGGTGATGCAGCCGATCGTCGTGCGTCCCGTCGGCCCGGATCGCTATGAAATCATCGCGGGCGAGCGGCGCTGGCGCGCCAGCCAGCTGGCTGGCCTCGACAAAGTGCCCGCTGTGGTGCGCGACGTGCCTGACGACGCCGCCGTGGCGATGGCGCTGATCGAAAACATTCAGCGCGAAGATCTCAATCCGATGGAAGAAGCGCTGGCTCTGGCGCGTTTGCAAAAAGAATTTGATTTGACGCATCAGCAAATCGCCGACGCGGTGGGAAAATCCCGCGTCACCGTCACCAATCTGCTGCGCCTGATGTCCTTGCGCGAAGACGTGCAGCGCCTGCTGGAACACGGCGATCTGGAAATGGGCCACGCGCGCGCATTGCTCAGCCTCGCGCCGGAACAGCAGGCCAGCGCCGCGCACACCGTGGTCAGCAAGGGATTATCGGTGCGACAGACCGAAGCCTTGGTGCGGCGTCTGCTCGAGGAAAAACCCGGCGCCGATCAAAACGCGACCCGATTCGATCCGGACATCCGCCGCCTGCAGGAATCGTTGGCGGAAAAAGTCGGAGCGCCGGTTGTGATTCAGCACGGCGCCAAAGGCAAGGGCCGCCTGGTTTTTACTTACAACAGTTTGGATGAACTCGACGGCATTCTCGCGCATATCCAATAATTTGTTGTATACCGCACATATAGTGCCGGCCGTAAACACTGCCACCAGATGGTGTGGACAAGCGGCGGACGCTTTGAAAAATGAATGAACTGGGGCAAAAAGGCGCTCATTTCCGCGCCGATAAAGCGGTTGAACCGGTTTTTTTTTGCCCCTATAATGCCGCCGCTTTGCGTCGTAGACGGGTGCGAGCGGCACAATAAGCCGAGACACTATAAATCTGACAAGGCTTTGCAACCCGGTCCGTGAAAAAGATTGCAAGTAAGGGGTTCGCGGAAAGAGGTTTCGCGAAATGAAGCGACGCCCTCGGCCACAGGTCGGCGCAGTCCTGGCAAGACCTCCATTGGAGAAATTGTACGCGGTGCAGGCATCGATCCTGCTGCTCGTCTCCGTGGGCTTGCTGTGGGTTGACCTCACTGTGGCGTATTCGGCGCTGCTGGGCGGCTTGATCTCCGTGGGACCCAGTTACTATTTTGCGCGCCAGGCGTTCCGGTTTCGCGGAGCTCGTTTTGCGCGCCATATCACCCGTGCCTTCTATGTGGGGGCAGCGGGCAAGTTTATGTTGACCGCCATCGCCTTCGCCCTGGCGTTTGCGATGGTGAAACCGTTGAACATCGCGGTTTTATTACTGGCCTATCTCGGCATGACGGCAAGCCATTGGGTTGTCGCCGTGCGGGTCGGCAAATACTGATGCCGGGTTTTCAGGTGCAAATCCAAAGCGCGCACGAATTCCAACGCAGTTGCAAACACGTCATTGCAAATGCAAAACAGCGTAAACAGGTAGTGTGAGAGTAAACATGGCAGGGGAATCCCAAACCACCACCGGTTATATCCGACACCACCTCACCAACCTCACGTACGGCAAATTGCCGGCTGGTTATGAGCGTCTGGATCACAACGGCCAAGTGGAAGAAGTGCTGGAACAGCCCACCTGGACACTGGCGCACAGCAGCCAGGAAGCTTCCGACATGGGCTTCATGGCCATCCACCTCGATTCCATGGGCTGGTCGATCGGCCTTGGCCTGCTGTTCTGTTTCCTGTTCTCGCGCATGGCGAAGAAAATCCACAGCGGTGTTCCCACCGGCTGGCAGAACATCGTCGAAATGCTGGTCGAGTTCATCGACAACACCGTCAAGGATTCGTTCCACCACAAGAACAAGATGATCGCGCCGATGGCGTTGACCGTGTTCACCTGGATCCTGATGATGAACGCGATGGACCTGTTGCCGGTCGACTGGCTGCCGCACGCGATGGGCGCCATTACCGGCAATCCGCATTTCTTCTTCAAAGTGGTTCCCACCACTGACCCGAATGTCACCCTGGGCATGGCTTTCTCCGTTTTCGCCCTGATGATTTTCTTCAGCATCCGCGAAAAAGGCCTGATCGGTTTCATCAAGGAGCTGACCCTGCATCCGTTCCACGCGCCGAAGTGGTACGTGAACGTGCTGCTGGTCCCGGTCAACCTGATTCTCGAATCCGTATCGCTGATCGCCAAACCGATCTCCCTGGGTCTTCGTCTGTTCGGCAACCTGTATGCCGGTGAAATGATCTTTATCCTGATCGCCGTGATGTTCGGCGCCGGGCTGGCACTGGGCTTGTTCGCCGGTGTCTTGCAGTGGGCCTGGGCCGTGTTCCACATCCTCATCATCGCGCTGCAAGCGTTCGTATTCACTGTTCTGACCGTCGTTTACATGGGTATGGCTCACCATGTCGAAGACGAAGGTCAGGAACACTGATTTGAATAATTAACTTTTAACTAACCACTACTGTCGAACTGGAGAAATACCATGGGATTAGCTCTGATCGCTTGTGCTCTGCTGATTGGCCTGGGCGCGCTGGGTACCGCAATCGGTTTCGGCCTGCTGGGCGGCAAACTGCTCGAAGGCTCCGCCCGTCAACCCGAACTCGCTCCGATGCTGCAAGGCAAAATGTTCCTGATCGCCGGTCTGCTCGACGCGGTTCCGATGATCGGCGTTGGTATCGGCATGTACGTACTGTTCGTACTGGTTCCGTCGATGGCCGCTTGAGACAGGACGCATCCGTCAGTCAACGAACCTGAAGTTTTCGCGATCTTCAGGATGACTTCAGAAACAGAGGTGTCGGCGTGAACATCAATCTCACCTTAATCGGCCAGTCCATCACATTCTTCTTTTTCGTGTGGTTCTGCTACGCATTCGTGTGGCGTGCCATTCGCAACATGATGGATGAGCGGTCCAAAAAGATCGCTGACGGACTGGAAGCTGCCGATCGCGCTGGCCGCGACCTCGAGCTGGCCCAGGAGCGGGCCGCGCAGCAACTGCGTGAAGCCAAGGCGGAAGCCGCCGCGATCATCGAAGCTGCGAACAAACGCGCAACTCAGATCGTCGAGGAAGCGAAGGAACAGGCGCGCGTGGAAGCCGACCGTGTGAAAACGGCGGCCCAGGCCGAGCTCGAACAGGAAGTTAACCGCGCCAAAGAACAGCTGCGCGGCAAAGTGGCTGCGCTGGCTCTGGCTGGAGCGGAAAAAGTGCTGCAGTCGTCCATCGACCAGAATGCCCACAAGGCGCTGGTGGAAAATCTGGCCGCGGCCCTGTGAACGAGGTTCTGTCATGGCTGAATTGAGCACATTGGCACGGCCCTACGCAAAAGCGGCGTTCGAATACGCCCTGGCCAGCGGCGATCTCGCGGGCTGGGCCAGGCAACTCGGCACTGCGGCCGCCGTGGCGCAGAGCGGGACGATGGTGAAACTGCTGAATGCTCCGGCATTGACCTCGGAGCAGCGTGCGAAAGCGCTGCTCGATGTCTGCGGCGACGCGCTGGATCAAAAAGGCAGCAATTTCATCAAGGTGTTGGCTGACAACAAACGTCTGACCCTGTTGCCGGAAATCCTGGCCTTGTTCGAACAGTTCAAGGCCAATCAGGAAAAAAGCGTCGATGTCGACGTGGTCTCGGCATTTCCGCTGGACAGCGCCGTGGCGGATCGTCTGGCGCAGGCCCTGCGCGGCAAATTGCAGCGCGATGTCACCATCAACGCCAGCGTCGACAGTTCCCTGATCGGCGGCGTGCTGGTGCGTGCCGGTGACGTGGTGATCGACGGTTCGGTGCGCGGCCGTCTGGCGAAACTCGCCGTGGCAATGACTTCCTGAAGGCGCTTTTAAAAATCAGGATTTTGTGCGCGCCAGGGATGCCGCGCGAATGACCGCAGACAATGCGGAAAGATTGAAATTCGAACGCCGCATTTCGATGAACGGTGTTCGACAGACGCAGCTATCGCGCGCGCAACGACGATTTTTAGAAGTGACCGAATTTGATACGGGATTGAGGACTAGAGCATCATGCAGCAGCTGAATCCATCCGAGATTAGCGAAATCATCAAACAGCGCATCGACCAGCTCGATGTGTCTTCCGAAGCCCGCAACGAGGGCACCGTCGTTTCGGTTTCCGACGGTATCGTGCGCATCCACGGCCTGACCGACGTGATGTACGGTGAAATGATCGAATTCGAGGGCGGCCGCTACGGTATGGCGCTCAACCTCGAACGCGACTCCGTCGGCGCGGTGGTACTGGGCGATTACCTCGGCATCGCCGAAGGCCAGAAGTGCAAATGCACGGGCCGCATCCTGGAAGTGCCGATCGGTCCGGAACTGGAAGGCCGTGTGGTCGACGCGCTCGGCAATCCGATCGACGGCAAAGGCCCGCTCAACAACAAACTGACCGACGCCATCGAAAAAGTGGCGCCGGGCGTCATCTGGCGGCAATCGGTTGACCAGCCGGTACAGATCGGCCTGAAAGCCATCGACGCGATGGTGCCGATCGGCCGCGGCCAGCGCGAGCTGATCATCGGCGACCGCCAGGTGGGTAAAACCGCCATCGCGGTCGACGCCATCATCAACCAGAAAGGCAGCGGCATTAAGTGTATTTATGTCGCCATCGGCCAGAAGGCTTCTTCGGTTGCCGCCGTTGTGCGCAAACTCGAAGAGCACGGCGCCATGGGCCATACCGTGGTGATCGCCGCCACCGCGTCCGATCCGGCGTCCATGCAATATCTGGCGGCCTTCACCGGCTGCACCATCGGCGAGTACTACCGCGACCGCGGCCAGGACGCGCTGATCATTTATGACGACCTGACCAAGCAAGCCTGGGCCTATCGTCAGATTTCGCTGCTGCTGCGCCGTCCGCCCGGACGTGAAGCATATCCCGGCGACGTGTTCTATCTGCACTCCCGTCTGCTGGAGCGCGCCGCTCGCGTCAGCGCCGACTACGTCGAGAAATTCACCAACGGTGAAGTGAAAGGCCAGACCGGTTCGCTGACCGCGCTGCCGGTCATCGAAACCCAGGCCGGCGACGTGTCCGCGTTCGTTCCGACCAACGTGATCTCGATCACCGACGGCCAGATCTTCCTGGAGTCGAGCCTGTTCAACTCCGGCGTCCGTCCGGCAATGAACGCCGGTATCTCGGTATCGCGGGTGGGTGGCGCGGCCCAGACCAAGATCATCAAGAAACTGGCTGGTGGTATCCGTACCGCGCTGGCGCAGTATCGTGAACTGGCGGCGTTCTCGCAGTTCGCTTCCGATCTCGACGAAGCCACCAAGGCTCAGCTGGATCACGGCCAGCGCGTTACCGAGCTGATGAAGCAGAAGCAGTACTCGCCGCGCAGCATCGCGGAAATGGGCCTGCTGCTGTTTGCCGCCAACGAAGGCTACCTGAAAGACGTCGAAGTCAAGAAAATCCTCGACTTCGAAGCAGCCCTGCTGGCTTACGCGCACAGCGAAATCGGCGATCTGATGAAACAGATCGTTGTCAGCGGCGACTGGAACGGCGACATCGAAGCCAAGTTCAAGGCGACGGTCGAGAAGTTCAAGGCGACTCAATCCTGGTAATCCCGGGATTTGATGTGGTTGGCAGAAACTAGGCCGCGCGCGGTGCGCAAACACCGCGTCGCGGCGCAAAGAAGAGCTTGAGGGCCATTGCATGGCAGGCGCCAAAGAGATTCGCACGCAGATCGCGAGCATCAAAAGCACGCAGAAGATCACCAGCGCGATGGAAATGGTGGCGGCGAGCAAGATGCGTAAAGCGCAGGAGCGCATGCAGTTGGGCAAACCGTATGCCCAGCGCATTCGCGCCGTGGTCAGCCACATCGCCAACGCCAATCCGGAATACAAGCACCAGTACATGGTGGAGCGCGAGGTCAAGCGCGTCGGCTACATCATCATTTCTTCCGACCGCGGCCTGGCCGGCGGCTTGAACATCAACCTGTTCAAGGCGGCGATCCGCGGCATGAAAGAATGGGCCGACAAGGGCGTGCAGAACGACCTGTGCCTGATCGGCGGCAAAGCCGCGGCTTTTTTCAAAAGCGTCGGCGGCAACGTGGTTGCCGCGGTGCGCGATATCGGCGAGAAGCCGGCTCTGTCCGATCTGATCGGCAGCATCAAGGTGATGCTGGACGCGTTCAGCGACGGCCGCATCGATCGTCTGTACCTGGTGGGCAACGAATTCGTCAACACGATGACCCAGAAGCCGACCGTGCAACAGCTGCTGCCGCTGGAGGCGCAGCCGGACGAAAAACTGAAGCATCACTGGGATTACATTTACGAGCCGGACGCGCAGGAATTGCTCGACGGTCTGCTGAGCCGTTACATCGAATCGCAGGTTTACCAGGCGGTGGTCGAGAACGGCGCCAGCGAGCAGGCGGCGCGGATGGTGGCGATGAAGAGCGCGACCGACAACGCCGGCGAGCTGATCGGCGGATTGCAGCTGGCCTACAACAAGGCGCGCCAGGCCGCGATTACCCAGGAATTGTCGGAAATCGTCAGCGGCGCAGCCGCAGTTTGATCCGGCTGCCGACCCACCGAATTCGAAAGTTTAAGTTTGAGAGGAACTGGACATGAGTAGCGGACGTATCGTGCAAATCATCGGCGCCGTTATCGACGTGGAATTTCCGCGCGATGCAGTGCCCCAGGTTTACGACGCATTGAAAGTCGCCGACGTCGGCCTGACCCTGGAAGTGCAACAACAACTGGGCGACGGCGTGGTACGCACGATTGCGCTCGGCTCCTCGGAAGGTCTGCGTCGCGGCCTGGCCGTGGACAACACCAAAGAGGCGATCAAGGTTCCGGTCGGTACAGAAACCCTCGGCCGCATCATGGACGTGCTGGGCAACCCGATCGACGAAGCCGGCCCCATCGGCGAGCAGGAGCGTTCGGTCATCCACCGCAAAGCTCCGGCTTACGAAGAACTGGCCGCGTCGCAAGACCTGCTCGAAACCGGTATCAAGGTCATCGACCTGGTCTGCCCGTTCGCCAAGGGCGGTAAAGTCGGCCTGTTCGGCGGCGCCGGCGTGGGCAAGACCGTCAACATGATGGAACTCATCAACAACATCGCGAAAGCGCACTCGGGTCTGTCCGTGTTCGCGGGCGTCGGTGAGCGTACCCGGGAAGGGAACGACTTCTACCACGAGATGAAAGACTCGGGCGTTCTCGACAAAGTGGCGATGGTGTACGGCCAGATGAACGAGCCGCCCGGAAACCGTCTGCGCGTGGCCCTGACCGGCCTGACCATGGCGGAAAAATTCCGTGACGAAGGCCGCGACGTTCTGCTGTTCGTCGACAACATCTACCGTTACACCCTGGCCGGTACCGAAGTATCGGCGCTGCTCGGCCGTATGCCGTCGGCGGTGGGTTATCAGCCGACCCTGGCGGAAGAGATGGGCGTGCTGCAAGAGCGCATCACCTCGACCAAGACCGGCTCGATCACCTCCGTGCAAGCGGTTTACGTACCGGCGGACGACTTGACCGACCCGTCTCCGGCGACCACCTTCGCGCACTTGGACTCGACCGTCGTACTGAGCCGCGATATCGCCGCGAAAGGTATTTACCCGGCGGTGGACCCGCTCGATTCGACCTCGCGCCAGCTGGATCCGCTCATCATCGGCCAGGAGCACTACGAAGTGGCCCGTGGCGTGCAGAACATTCTGCAGCGCTATAAAGAGCTGAAAGACATCATCGCGATCCTCGGCATGGACGAACTGTCCGAGGAAGACAAGCAGATCGTGGCGCGCGCGCGGAAGATCGAACGCTTCCTGTCGCAGCCGTTCCACGTGGCGGAAGTATTCACCGGCTCGCCGGGCAAATACGTGCCGCTGAAAGAAACCATCCGCGGTTTCAAAGGCATCATCGCCGGTGAATACGACCACCTGCCGGAGCAGGCGTTCTACATGGTCGGCAGCATCGACGAAGCGGTCGAAAAAGCGAAAAGCCTGTAATGACATAAGGGAATGTCTCTGACGTTCCCGTCGAGCCGCACGCTTTCCGGCGTGGAAACGTGCGGTGATATACAGAAGCCGATTTCAGAAAAAGTGACGCATTCACTTTTTCAAACGTGCAACGAGATGCGAACTTATGGCTATGACCCTTCATTGCGATATTGTCAGTGCGGAAGAGGCGATCTTTTCGGGCCTGGCCCAAATGATCGTGGCTCACGGTACGCTGGGTGATCTCGGTATCGAATACGGCCACGCTCCGTTGCTGACCTCGCTGCAACCCGGTCCTGTGCGGGTAAAAACCCAGGCTGGCGAAGAGCAGGTCTTTTATGTCTCCGGCGGCTTCCTGGAAGTGCAGCCGGGCCTGGTAACCATCCTGGCCGACACCGCCCTGCGCGCGCAGGACCTCGATGAGGCCGCCGCTGTCGAAGCTCAGCGCGAAGCCGAACAGGCACTGGCCAAGCAAGTGGGCGATATTGATTACAGCCGCGCCGCCGCGCAGCTGGCCGCCGCCGCCGCTCAATTGCGAACCATCCAGCAAATTCGCAAAAAGATCGGAGGCTGATCGGCATCGGTCGACCCCTTCGCTGTAGCGCGGTGTTAGAAATGAGAAAAAGGGCGGCTTTGTAGCTGCCCTTTTTTGTTTGGGCTACCATCTCAGCGGGTAATGCCGCCTTGTCTAAAGGGATTGATCCGTGAAACTCGAAGTCGTCATTCTGGCCGCGGGCCAGGGCACGCGCATGCGTTCCCATCTTCCCAAAGTATTGCACCGGCTGGCCGGCAAAGCCCTGGTCCAGCATGTCATCGACAGCGCCCGGCAACTCGACGCCAGCGCCATTCACACGGTGATCGGTCACGGCGCGGAACAGGTGCAGAGTCGCCTGCAACAATTGCCGACCCGTTGGGTGTTGCAGGAGCAGCAGCTGGGTACCGGGCACGCGGTGGCGCAGGCCATGCCGGCGGTGGCCGATGACAGCGTGGTACTGGTTCTGTACGGCGACGTTCCCCTGGTCAAAACGGAAACACTGCAAAAATTACTCGCTGCGGTCAGCGCCGAACGCATGGCGCTGCTGACGGTCGAACTGGCTGATCCGACGGGTTATGGCCGTATCCTCCGCGATGCCGAAGGCCGCGTCACCGCGATTGTCGAACACAAGGATGCCAGCGAGGCGCAGCGCGCCATCCGGGAAATCAACACCGGCATCCTGGCCGCGCCGGCTCATCTGTTGAAGCAGTGGTTGCCGCAACTGTCCGCCAACAATGCCCAGGGCGAATACTATCTGACGGACATCATCGGTCTGGCGGTCGAGCAGAGCATCGCCATTGCCGCGCAGCAACCGCAATCCGCCTGGGAAGTGCAGGGCGTGAACAACCGCCTGCAGCTCAGCGAGCTGGAGCGCCAGTATCAGCGCACCCAGGCGGAAACGCTGATGACCAACGGCGTCACGCTGGCCGACCCCGCGCGCATCGACGTGCGCGGATCGCTGACCACCGGCCGGGATGTATTCATCGACGTCAATTGCGTGTTCGAGGGCGAGGTGACGCTGGGCGACAACGTAAAAATCGGACCGAATTGCGTCATTCGCAATGCGACGATTGCCGACGATGCGGAAATTGATTCTCACTCGGTGATCGAAGACGCGAAAGTCGGTTCCGCCGCGCATGTCGGTCCCTTTGCGCGCCTGCGTCCGGGCACTGAACTGGCGGCCAGATCGAGGATCGGCAATTTCGTCGAAACGAAAAAGGCCATCATCGGCGAAGGCAGCAAGGTCAATCACCTGACGTATATCGGCGATTGCAGCATCGGCCGTCATGTCAATGTGGGCGCGGGAACGATCACCTGCAACTACGACGGCGCCAACAAATTCAAAACGGAAATCGGCGACGGCGCGTTCATCGGCTCGAACAGCTCGCTGGTGGCGCCGGTTTCCATCGGCAAAAACGCCACCGTTGGAGCAGGGTCGACGGTGACCGCCAATGTCGGCGACGAGCAACTGGCGGTGGCGCGCGGCAAGCAGCGCAATATCGACGGTTGGGAGCGGCCGCAGAAAAAATCCTGATCGACGCAACAAAAACGTATCCATCAGCGAGAGCGACATCATGTGTGGAATAGTGGGAGCAGCGGCGCGCCGCGAAGTGGCGCCGATTTTGATCGAAGGTCTGCGCCGCCTGGAATACCGCGGTTACGATTCCGCCGGTGTCGCCATCATCGATCGCGACAAACGCATCGGTTGTTACAAGCGCGTGGGCAAGGTCGCCGTGCTGGCCGATGCGCAGTCGCGCGAACCGTTGCGCGGCAACACCGGAATTTCCCACACGCGCTGGGCCACCCACGGCAAGCCCACCGAGTGCAACGCGCATCCGCATATCTCCAACGAAACGCTGGCGCTGGTGCACAACGGCATCATTGAAAACCATGAAGCGCTGCGCGATCGCCTGCGCGGATTGGGTTACGAGTTTCTCTCGCAAACCGATACCGAAACCATCGTGCATTTGATTCATCATGAAATGCGCGACGGCAAATCCCTGCTCGACGCGCTGAAAGCCGCGGTGTTGCAGCTTGAAGGCGCTTACGGTGTCGCGGTGATCCACGCCGACGAACCGGATCGCGTTGTGTGCGCGCGCAGCGGCAGCCCGCTGGTGCTGGGATTGGGATTGGGTGAAAACTTTCTCGCCTCCGACCAGCTGGCGCTGCGTCAGGTCACCGACCGCTTTATTTACCTCGAAGAAGGCGATATCGCGGAAATCACGCCGGACAGCTATCGCATCTGGGACAAGGACGGGAACGAGCGGCAGCGCAAAATCGTGCAGATGAGCGATGTCGTCGATTCCGCGGAAAAGGGCGAGTTCCGCCATTACATGCTCAAGGAAATTTTCGAGCAGCCGCGCGTCGTCACCAATACCTTGCAAGGTCGCATCGGCGCCACCACGATCCTGGAAGAGGCCTTCGGCAGCGCCGCCAAGGAAATTTTCGACCGGACCCGCGCCGTGCAAATCGTGGCCTGCGGCACCAGCTATCACTCGGCCCTGGTTGCGAAGTACTGGATCGAAAGCATCGCGGGCGTTCCCTGCCAGGTCGAAATCGCCAGCGAATTCCGCTATCGCAAATTCGTGGTCAACCCGGATACGCTGTTCGTCACCATTTCCCAATCCGGCGAAACGGCGGACACGCTGGCGGCGTTGCGCCTGGCCAAGACTTCCGGCTACACCTCGTCGCTGGCCATCTGCAACGTCGCCCAATCCTCGCTGGTGCGCGAATCGGATCTGGTGCTGATGACGCAGGCCGGCCCGGAAATCGGCGTCGCTTCCACCAAGGCGTTCTCGACGCAATTGGTGGCGCTGCTGTTGCTGGCGGTCGCCTTGGGCCGCCGCCACGGCCTCGATGCGAAGGACGAGGAAACCATCGTGCGCGCCTTGCACAATCTTCCGGAAAAACTGGAAGAAACTCTGGCGTTGAATACCGAAATCGAAAACGTCGCCGAATCCTTCGTGGAAAAACGCCATTCCCTGTTCCTGGGCCGCGGCATCATGTGGCCGGTGGCGATGGAAGGCGCGCTCAAGCTGAAGGAGATTTCCTACATCCATGCGGAATCCTACGCGGCCGGCGAGCTGAAGCACGGCCCGCTGGCGCTGGTCGACAGCGATATGCCGGTGGTGGCGGTCGCGCCCAACGACGAGCTGTTGGAAAAGCTGAAATCCAATCTCCAGGAAGTGCAGGCGCGCGGCGGCCTGCTCTATGTGTTCGCGGACAAGGCCGCCGGATTCAAAACGGAAGAGGGCGTGCGCGTCATCAATGTGCCGCACGTCGCCGATGTGGTGGCGCCGATCATCTACACCATTCCGCTGCAATTGCTCTCGTATCACGTGGCCGTATTGAAGGGAACCGACGTGGATCAGCCGCGCAACCTGGCGAAATCCGTGACCGTCGAATAAACGAAGCAAAAAACCTGGGTGCGTCTGCCTGGATTGCCGGCGCGCCCAGTCCCCGGTCAAGCGTCATCCTCCGTATATCCATCCTCTCTCTTTTTCGATCATTCACATATTTTCAGCCACCAATCTGGCCGCTCGAATATTACGCGACCGTTCGAAATGCAAATCCTTCCAAAGCATCCCGCCAAAAATTGAACAAGCGAGCGGCGCGCTTTTTTGCAGTGAAGAAACCCAAATCGAGCGTTAAAGAACAACTGAGCAAGCTCTGTTAGAATCGCCGTTCGCCTTGAACTTTCCCAGTTGTACGCCGGTGCCTTGGCCAAGGCATGGCGATTTGCCGGAAACATCATGTCCGCCACCGACAACCGTGAATCCCCACTGCATTACCACCCCTTCAGATTATTTTGGAGCGCGCGCATTCTGTCCGCGCTGGCTTTGCAAATGCAGACCGTCGCCATCGGCTGGCATGTCTACGACCTGACTCGAAGCGCGTTCGCGCTCGGCCTGATCGGACTGGTGCAATTCCTGCCATCGCTCCTGCTGGCGCTGGTGACCGGGCAGGTGGCGGATCGCTACGACCGCCGTTTGATCGTGCGCACCTGCCAGACAGTAGCCGGCCTCATGGCCCTGATACTGGCGCTCGGCAGTTATCAAGGTTGGCTGACGCGCGACGCGATATTCGTGCTGGTATTCATCTTGGGCGTCGCGCGTGCGTTCGAATCGCCCAGTACCTCGGCGTTTTTGCCGCAGCTGATACCGGCGGAGGTATTTCCACGAGCGATCGGTTTGTCCAGCGCATCGAACCAGGCCACCATCATCGCGGGGCCCGCGCTGGGCGGCCTGATTTATGTGGCCGGCCCCCCGGTGGTTTATGCCGTCAGCGCCATTCTGTTCCTGAGCGCCAGCTTTTTCACCGGCGCGATCCGCATCAAGGTTCCAAAAACGGCGCGCGAGCCGGTGGATCTCAAAACCATGCTGGCGGGCATCGCTTTCATTCGCAACAAGCCCGTGGTCCTCGGCGCGATTTCACTGGATATGTTCGCCGTGTTGCTGGGCGGAGCCACCGCGCTGTTGCCCATTTACGCGCGCGAAATCCTGCACACCGGGCCTTGGGGCCTGGGCCTGTTGCGCTCCGCGCCGGCATTGGGAGCGCTGGCCATGTCCTTGTATCTGGCCCGCAAGCCGATCGAGCGGCACGCGGGGCGCGTCATGTTCAGCGCCGTGGCGATCTTCGGCCTGGCCACCATCGTGTTCGCGCTCTCGCATTCGGTGGCTCTGTCGTTGGTGGCGTTGATCGTGCTCGGCGCCTCCGACATGATCAGCGTGGTCATACGACAGGCGCTGGTGCAGCTCGAAACGCCGGACGCCATGCGCGGCCGCGTCAGCGCGGTCAACTGGCTGTTCATCGGCACGTCGAATCAGCTGGGCGAATTCGAATCGGGCGCGACCGCCGCCTTGCTCGGCGTGGTGCCGGCTGCGCTGCTCGGTGGCATCGGAACTTTGCTCGTGGTGATTCTATGGATGCGATTCTTTCCCACGCTGGCGCGACGGGATCGTCTGGTTTCACACGACAGCATCTAGGGAAGCGCTGAAAAATGCAGCGAGCGAAGCCGGGGCAAGCGCTGTCGTTTCTAACGACGGCTTACGGAATTTTCCGGCACAACGGCGTGGAAATCGGCAAGCGGGATTTCCTGGGGCGCGCGTAGCCCCGCACTCTTCTTTCAGTCTATCGATATAAGCAAAATCGGTGACGTCTCGCCAACAGCGTTTGCAGGCGAGGTGTTGTTATGCACGCAGTTGTTCGCCATTTTCGATGGATCCGACGCCGCCGGCTTTGTGCGCAAGCGGGTTAAAACCCGCGGGCCATCGGCGTTTCACGGCGTTGCCCGATGGCTTGGCACAAGCCGTGCTCTGCTCGATGACAAGATGACGCGATCGCATCATCCCCGTTTATCGAGCGAGGAATTCACTATGGCTGGCATACAGTCCGAAATCGATCTTGTGGCTTATATCGAACAGGCGAAAAGCGACGGCATTCACGCGTTCAATTTTCTCCGTGAGACTGGAACATTGTCCGCCAGCCTCACATTTTTCATCTCACATCGTATTCCCGATACCGATCATTTTTTGTCGATTCGTTTTCCCGCGCCCTGGGCCAGGAGTCGCGAGGTCAGTGTGAAGCTCGCGCGTTTCTCCGAGCAAAAGGATCACATCCTGAGCGAGCGTCGCCTCGACGCCGATACGGTCATACACGCGCACACGCCGTACCTGGCGGCGTGGTCGCTGGCGCATAAACCCTTTCCGATCCTTTATGTGGCGGCGCAACGCCATCTGCTGGCCCGTGAAATTCCCAACCACCTCGAACGGCAACGCAGCATCCTCGATGTGATTCGCGAACAACTGGACCGGCATCCTGAATTGGCGCCGCCACCGGCGCTGCTCGAGTCGAACGGCGGCGCCAATTTCTGGGGCAAGGGCATCGTCAAAACCGCGCAGCTGGTTTTGCTGATTGAAGAAGCGGCGCGTTTTCAGGCGATCGCGGAACAGATAGGCGGCGCGCAGACCTATACCCCGGGCGCGCTGGAATTGCAGTGGGCGCGCACGGGCCTGCTCGAACAGGCGCGGGCCTTTGCCGGCTGAGATGTGGAAAGAGGAACAACGAATGAGCACCAGACAGCGTCAATTGGTTTTGAATGCCTTTTTCATGCGCTTTGGCCATCATCCCGCGGCCTGGCGACATGCCAGCTCGAAGGCGAGCGGCCGGCCCGATTTGAACTACTGGATCGAGATGGCGCAACTGGCCGAACGCGCCAAATTCGATACTTTTTTCCTTGCGGATTTCATCGGAAAATCGGCTGACAATCTCGACCAGGCCAGCCGCCAGGGTTTCAGCTATCAATTCGAACCGTTCACTTTATTATCCGCCATCGCCGGCGCAACCCGGCATATCGGCCTGGTTGCCACGGTGAACACCAATTTCAGTCAGCCCTACAATGTTGCGCGGCAATTCGCGTCGCTGGACCATATCAGCGGCGGCCGCGCCGGCTGGAACATCGTATCGTCGTTTTCGCCCGCCACCGGCAAGAATTTCGGCATAGCACCGCTCGATCATGCCCAGCGTTATGCGCGCGCCGAGGAATTCTTCGAGCTCGCAAAAAAATTCTGGAACAGCTGGGACGACGATGCTTTCGATGAACCCGATCGCGCCAACGGCGTCTTTTTCGATCCGCGCGCCGCGCACCCGGTGCGTCACAAGGGCGAGTATTTCAACGCGGAGGGCTTGAGCGATATCGGGCGGCCGCTGCAGGGTTATCCCGTATTCGTGCAAGCCGGCAATTCCGATACCGGGCGTGAATTCGCAGCGCGGGTCGCCGAGATGACCTATTCCTCCGCGCAATCGCTGGCGGTGGCGAAAGCCTATTACGACGATGTGAAAGGACGCATGGCCAAATATGGGCGCGATCCCGATCAGCTGAAGATCACGCCCGGGCTTTCGGTGGTGGTGGGCCGTTCCGACCAGGAAGCGCAGGATAAATTCGCCGAGCTGCAGGACGCGGTCGATTTCAATAATGGCGTCAATTTGATGGGCATCGACGTTTCCCAGTACGATCTCGACGGGCCTCTGCCCGACGATCTCCAGCCCGGCGTGAACGGATTGGGCCGCTTTCAGCAACTGGTGGAACTCGGGCGCCGCGAAAATCTCAGCATTCGCCAGCTGATTTTGCGTTTCAGCGTGGCCAAGGGCCACATTCAGGTGGTGGGATCGGCGACGCATGTTGCCGATGTCATGGAGGAATGGTTCCAAAAAGGTGGAGCGGACGGCTTCAACGTAGTGCCGCCGCTGTTGCCGAGCGGTTTCCAGGATTTCGTCGAACTCGTCGTTCCCGAGTTGCAGCGTCGCGGCTTGGTGCGCACGGAATACACGGGCCGCACCTTCCGCGAAAATCTGGGGCTGCATCGTCCCGCCAATCCCAATACGGGCGCCGGATTCAGCGCGCAAAACGAGCAAGCCGAGGCTCCGCGCGCGGACGTGGCCGCGTTGTCCTGAAGCATCGTACGCGCGCGCGGTAGCGTTTCCGACATTGATTGTTTCAAACCATTTCCGCGGCCGTACCGACGTGCGGCCTCGTTTCTAACACTTTGTAGCGGCGGCGGCCAGCACGCCGACGTCACCGGTGTCACGAAATCATTGATATTTCATCGCGGCAGTCATGAGGAGTCGATAGTGGCTACAGCAAAACTGTTGATATTCGCGGGCAGCGCCAGAACATTATCGTTCAATAAAAAACTCGCCCGGATCGCGGCCGATGCGGTGCATCGTTCTGGCGCGGAAGTGACCTATCTCGATCTGCGGGATTACGCGTTGCCGATCTACGATGGCGATCTGGAAAGCGCGGAAGGGCTTCCCGTCACCGCATTGGTTTTGCGGCGATTGTTTCGCGAGCATGACGGGTTCGTTATCGCCTCGCCGGAATACAATGCCTCGTTGTCGCCGCTGCTCAAAAATACGATCGATTGGGTTTCGCGCCGCGCGGAGGATGGCGATTACAAGGATTTTTTCCAAAACAAGAGCGCGGCCCTGCTGGCAACATCGCCGGGCGCGAGCGGCGGAGCGCGCGGACTGCCGGCGCTGCGACAGGTTCTGGCCCACCTCGGCGTGCAGGTTCTGGAGCATCAGGTTAGCATTCCCCGGCAAACGGAAGCGTTCGCGGAAGACGGTTCACTCACGAACTTCGCGCAACGGGCCGAGGTTGACGCGCTCGTGCAGCTGCTGCTGAAAAATATTGCGCAGCAGCGCGCGCGGCGCGACGAAGCGGTGGAACGATCCGGCTCCGCCGCGGGACGCATTCAAGCCGGTTGATGTCAGAGGAATCGTATTGGCTATTTCCATCGCGCGGCGCAGTGCCGAATGACAGCAATCCGACATTCGGGCCATGACCCGCGCGTGTGAACGCGTCGGCGGGCCTTGAGCGCACGGGCGAATACCTGCGCGATTTGAAAAACCAGTATCAGTCGCGCCGCGATATCGTCTGCGAATCGCTGTTGCAGGCGGGCATGCGCCCGATCATTCCGGAAGGGGCTTACTACGTGCTGGCGGATGTCGGGGATTTTGGTTACGCCGATGCGCGCGGCGCGGCGTTCGCCTTGCTGGAACAGACCGGCGTGGCGGCCATTCCCGGTTCCGCGTTTTATCGTGACGCTGTCGGCGAATCCTTATTGCGTTTCTGTTTCGCCAAGGATGAAGCCACCCTGCGCGAAGCCGGACAGCGCTTGCAGCGTTTTCGACCGAAAAGTTCCTCCTGATTCCTTCGATCATTATTCCCCGATCATGGTCGCGTGACGTCATCACGCGACAAATTTCTTGTGAACAAGCTCAATCGCGAACTTCAAAAATCCCGCGCTTGCGATAACGTGTGTGCCTTTACAGCAGCACTCTGACAACAGCGTTGTGCCGAAGGCAGCATTCATCTATATCCTTCGGTTTTAGCGATCTGTTTGAAGGTAATAAAAAGCGAATCCGGCGACCGAAAAAGAAAAACAATAACGATTGAACGCGGTTTTTCGCACTATTTTATTTTGTTGTTTTGGGTGGCACGTATTCTGCTCCAGGCAATTCACTTCAGTGATTTTTTTGGGGCGAATTTCTATGTCAGTCAGTGGAAAACCGTGGGCGATTGCAGTAGCTCTCGGCGGAGTCATTTCCGTAAATAGTCACGCGGCCACGTTATCCGGTACCGATGGTGGTGGTGTCAACGAAGACCAGTGGAGTTCCCTCAAGGCGGTGGTGGTCACGGCGCAAAAACGCGAGGAGACCGCGCAGGACGTGCCGACACCGATTACGGTGTTGGGCGGCAATGAACTTCTGGATTCCGGCATCGGCCGCTCGGCCAATGAAATCCTTAGCTATGTGCCCAATGCGTCCGCGGCCACGCAACAACACGGCCGTCCGCGTTGGTGGATTCGCGGCGTGGGCAGCGGCGTGCAGACTCTGGATTCACCGAATCCGGTCGGCATTTATCTGGACGATGTGTATATCAGCAACGCCAGCGCCACCGGTTTTCCGTTGTTCGATCTGGAGCGTGTCGAAGTGTTGCGCGGCCCACAGGGCACGCTGTGGGGAAAAAATACCACGGGCGGCGCAATCAACTTTATTTCGCGCAAACCGAGCTTTACCCCCGATGGCTATTTGAAACTGGATTACGGCACGTACAGCGATAAAACCGTGGAGGGCGCTTTCGGCGGGCCGATCCGTGGCGATCAGCTGGCGGCGCGCGCCGCCTTTCACTACGAAAGCCGCGACGGACGTTTCAAGAACCTGAACAGTGGCAAGGAGGCTGGCGGTTACGACGACGCGGCGTTTCGCTTGCAGCTGCTCGATGAAATCACGCCGAACCTGGAGGCGCTGTTCGGCGTGCATTTTCGCAAGTACACCGTCGATGGCAACACATCGACCGTCACCGGAACCGGAGCCGATGGCGCCTATCGCAACGGCTATATTCCCGCCACGGGCATCAACACAGTCAACAGCAATGCGCCGGCCAACAGCGATGTGAAGCAGAACGGCGTATTGCTGAACCTGAAGTGGCAGCTCGGCGATCTGGAACTGACTTCAATCAGCGCGTATGAGGATTACCGCATCGAATCGCTGTCCGACGGCGACAATACGCCGCTTGAAATCTCACGTGGTTATTCCGACGCCAGCAGCAGGCAGGTATCGCAGGAACTGCGCCTGACCTCGCCGCGCGAGGATCGCTGGAACTGGATCGCCGGCTTGCATTATTTTCATGAGACCATCGATTCCGATAGCGCGAGCGCCAAGATCGACGGCAGTGTTCCGGCGACGCCGGCCACCAATTTTTCCGATAGCGCTTTTACGCATGAAACGCGCAGCTATGCGATTTTCGGCAGCAGCACTTACAACTTCACCGATCAGTTCGACCTGACCCTGGGCTTGCGATGGACCGCGGAAAATAAAAAGGTCGATCTGTTGCGCCTGGCCAATCCCAGCGGCGTTGCGGCAACGTTCAGCGATCCCGGTGCGTGGTGGCGTTCGGTGACTTCGCCGTTGGCCAAAGCGGTGGTGCTGGACAAGGACGAAACCTGGAGCGACTGGACCTACGATCTGACGCCCGAATATAAAATGACCGACCATGCGCGCGTTTACCTGCGTTACGCCAAGGGATTCCGCGCCGGCGGCTATAATACCGGCGCCACGGTACAATCGGCGGTGTCGGGCGATTATGACGTGGTCAAACCCGAATATCTCACGTCGTATGAAGTGGGCGTTAAATCCGAATGGTTTGACGGCCGCCTGAATGCCAACGCCAACGTGTTTTATTACAACTATGACGATATCCAGATAAACGTGGTCGGCGTCGCGCCGGGCTCCAACGGTACCGCCGTGTCGTTGCTGCAAAACGTGAAACACGGGCGCGCCAATGGCGCTGAGTTCGAGATAGAGGCCTTGCCCGTGGAAAACCTGCACGTGAACGCGAGCCTGGGTATTCTGAACACGAAGTTCACGGATTTCTCGGTGCAAACCAACGCCACCACAACGGTCGATTACGCGGGCAATCGCTTTGTGCGCGCGCCGCATTATTCCGCCGTGCTGGGTTTCGATTACACCGTTCCCCTGGCGAGTGGAGCCAAAGTCGTGGCGGGCAGCGATTGGAAATACCAGAGCCGCCAGTATTACTTCACCACCAACCAGGACGATCCCCTGCTGGGCGAGGGCGGCTATAGCATCGGCAATGCGCGGGTTTCGTATATCACCGGCGACGATAAAATCAATTTCACGGTCTATGCGAACAACGTGACCGACAAGGTCTATCGCAATCACGCCTTGCCCGGCACGCAGGGCGCGACCGGCGCCACCACGATCTGGGGCGAGCCGCGCACCGTGGGGGTTTCTGTGACCACGCGCTGGTAAAAGTTCCAGCTTCGGCCATTCGATCCGGCTATCATCGCCTCTGCGCGCGGCCGCCGACCCCGGCGGCCGCGTTCCATTCGGATGAGGAGATATCGATGGATCAGCAGGACCTCGTTTTTTACCACTCTCCCAATACCCGTTCGTCCGGCACGCTGGCATTGCTCGAAGAACTGGGCGCGCCTTACCGGCTGAAAGTCCTGAACATGAAGGGCGAAACCCGTCAGCCGGACTATCTGGCGATCAATCCGATGGGCAAGGTTCCGGCCATCACGCATGGCGATGCCCTCATTACCGAACAGCCGGCGATTTACATCTATCTGGCGGACCTGTTTCCCGAAGCCGGGCTGGCGCCGGCGCTCGGCGATCCGTTGCGCGGACCGTATCTGCGCTGGATGGTTTATTACGGCAGTTGTTTCGAGCCGGCCATTGTCGACCGCGCGACGCAACATAAACCCGAGGCGCGCGGAATGGTGCCCTATGGCGATTACGACACGATGCTGGACACCGTGGTGGCGCAGCTCGCCAGGGGGCCGTACTGGCTGGGGGAAAAATTCACCGCGGCGGATGTGCTGTGGGGCATCAGCCTGGCCTGGACCACCGGCTTCAAGCTGGTTCCCGAGCTGCCCGAAATCATGGCCTATGTGCAACGCATCGCGAGTCGTCCCGCGGTCGCGCGGGCCATGGCGAAGGATGCGGAGCTGGCGGCCGGACTGGCGCAGGCCGGCCGTTAGGGAACCTCTGAAAAACGACTGCGCTTGCCGATGCGGCGTTAAAAATGCGCTCAAAATCCTCATTGATTAACGTATAAACTGCGGTTTTTCGCTCATTGTTGCCTTGCCTCGGCTGCACTCGCTACGTTTTTCAGAGGTTCCTTAGGATTTAAGCCTTCGTTGCCGCAAAAACAGCAGCGGAAAAAACGCCAGTGAAAAAGTGCCGGCCAGCATGATGCAGACATAGCGTGCGGGCGAGATAAACGTCAGGTCCGGCGGCGGCAAAATGCCGACGTAAAAGGAAAACAGCAAAGCGGCCATGGCTGTGCCGGCGACGATCCAGGCGCCGGCCAGCCCGCCCTGGATCCGGAATGGACGCTCCCGTTGCGGTTGCATGTAGCGCAAACGGATCAGCGCCGCGAAGATGAGCAGATACAGGATGGCCAGTACTTCGGAGGTCAGCGCGGACATGATCCAGTAGGCGCACCCGACCGCGATGAATCCCCCAGGTGTCGCCGAACGCGGCGCGGACCCACAGGAAAACGCCGCCGTCCTCCGGCCAGGCGGATGCGAGTTCGGCGGCGGCGAGCGACAAAGGCACGATGAACAAGATGGTGCCGAGCAGATACCAGAACAGCGATGCCCAGCCGTACAGCGCCATGGTCGGATAATTGCGCAGGCTGAGCACGGCCGCGACGCTGATCATCGCCAGCGCGAACACGCCGATCCGGGTGGTTGCGAAAGGTCGCGCGGGATGGCGCATGAAGCGCGCTCCGGTCAGAAATTGAGCGCACTCTGGAATTCGCCTGGGGGCCTGTCAAGCCGACATCCCGGTTTCGTCTTTGCTCCGCCATCATCCAAGCGCGCGCAAAACGCGATATCCCTCACGCCCGCGAGCCGCGGCAGGGCGACAACGGATTGCATGGGCTACGCTTTGGCCATCGCACGCTCATAAATCCGCCATGTCGCAACCGATCCAACGCGGCGCCGCCGCCGAACAGCCGTCTTTTTTCATCCCCGATCTGTGCACGGTGCGGGCGGTTTTCCTATTGATCCTGGTCGGCGAGCTGCTGGCCCTGGTGCTGGGCGTCAGCCGTTTCGGCCTGCGCCAGTTCAGTTGGGAAGGATTTGCGACGCTTTCTCTTTTCGTGCAATGGATTTTGCTGCTGAGCGCCGCCGGTTTGTGCCGGCTGCGGCCGCGTCTTTCGCGCTGGCCGCGTTCGCGCGCGGCGACGCTCAGTTATCTCTGGGTCTTGCTGGTGACAGCCCTGGCCAGCGCGTGCGGCCAGTGGCTGCTGATCGAAACCGGGGACCGGGGCCTGTGGCCCCTCGATGGCTGGCAGATACTGGAAAACGTGCTGATATGCGCGGTGCTCGCGGGGATCGCCCTGCGTTACCTCTATCTGGCCCAGGAGCTGCGCCAACGGCAACGGGCGGAGCTGGAGGCGCGCATCCAGGCGTTGCAATCGCGGATTCGCCCGCATTTCCTGTTCAACAGCATGAACAGCATCGCCAGTCTGATCGGCATCGATCCGGTCGCCGCCGAGGCGGCCGTGGAGGATCTGGCGGCGTTGTTCCGGGCCAGTTTGGGCCAGGCTTCCACCGAGGTGACGGTGGCGGAGGAAGTGGAATTGTGCCGGCGCTATCTGCGCATCGAGCAGTGGCGGCTGGGATCGCGTCTGCGGGTGGATTGGGCGCTCGAAGCGCTGCCGGAGAGCCTGCCGATTCCCAGCCTCAGCTTGCAGCCCTTGCTGGAAAACGCGGTGTACCACGGCGTGCAATCGCGGCCGGAAGGCGGTCTGATTGCCGTGCGCGGCCATTACAGCGACGGCTGGATGCGTTTCGAGGTCAGCAATCCGTGGGCGCCCGGCGCGCGCCAGCCGGTGTCCGGCAACCGCATGGCGCTGGATAACATCGGTCGGCGTTTGCAGGCTTTATATGGCGAAGACGCGGGCATTGTCACCGAGCACGATGCCGACCAGTTTCGCGCACGTTTGTTTTATCGGGTGGAGGGACACGGCAATCTATGAGCGCGCCGGTTTTGAAAGTATTGGTAGTCGACGATGAACCGCTGGCGCGGGCGCGCCTGCTGCGCCAGCTGGCGGGCATGCCGGGCATCGAAGTGGTGGGCGAGGCGGACAACGGCGAGGCCGCGCTCGCGGCCTGCGCCCGCTGGCAGCCGCAGGTGTTGTTGATGGACATCCGCATGCCCGGCCTCGACGGGTTGGGCGCGGCGCTGGAGCTGTCGCGCCAGAGCGCGCCGCCGGCCATCATTTTTTGCACGGCCTACGATGAGTACGCGCTGGAGGCCTTCGACGCCAACGCCATCGGTTATCTGCTCAAGCCGGTGAATCAGGACAAGCTGGCCCTGGCGCTGGCCAAGGCGGCGCGCCTGACCCAGGCGCAGCTCGCCGCCATCGCGCCTCCCGAACCGGCGTTGCGCAATCACATCAGCGCCAAGTCCCGGCGCGGAGTCGAGCTGATTCCGATGAGCGACGTGCGCTACTTCATCGCCGATCACAAGTACGTCACGGTGCATCACTGCAACGGCGAAATGCTGATCGACGACACGCTGAAAGAACTCGAGGACGAATTCGGCCCGCGCCTGCTGCGCGTGCATCGCAACGCGTTGGTTGTACTGGAACATATTCTGGGATTGCAGCGCGTCGAGCTGGGCCAATACCGGGTCCGGCTCGCCGGCATGGAGCGCGGCCCGCTGGTCAGCCGCCGCCATCTGCCCGAGGTGAAACGCGTCCTCGAAAATTTGTGAGCGCTTGCCTCGGGCTGCCGGGCCCGCCGCCACGGCGACATTTGGCGGACGCTCCCTTATCATGGTGACCCTGTCGACCCCGCGCCGACGCGCGTTTCAAGCACAGGTGTCTATGAGTTCCAAACCTATTCGCATCGCTACCCGCAAAAGCCCGCTGGCTTTGTGGCAGGCGGAGTTCGTCCGCGGTGAACTGCTGCGCAGGCATCCGGATCTCGTTGTCGAGCTGGTGACCTTCACGACGCGCGGCGACCGCATACTGGACACGCCCCTGGCCAAGGTTGGCGGCAAGGGCCTGTTCGTCAAGGAGCTGGAAACGGCTCTGCTGGAGGGCGCCGCCGATCTGGCGGTGCATTCCATGAAAGATGTGCCGATGGAATTTCCCGCCGGGCTGGGGCTCGCCACGATTTGCGAACGGGCCGATCCCCGCGACGCGCTGGTGAGCGCCCGCTTCGCGAATATCTCCGAACTGCCGCAGGGTGCGCGTGTCGGCACGTCGAGTTTACGGCGGCAGACCCAACTGCGCGCGAAACGCCCGGACCTGCAAATCCTCAGCTTGCGCGGCAACGTCAACACGCGTCTGGCCAAGCTCGATGCCGGCGAGTTCGATGCCATCGTGCTGGCGACGGCCGGCCTCGAACGCCTGAATTTCGCCGATCGCATCCGCCAGCGCCTGGCTCCCGAACTGAGTCTGCCGGCGGGCGGGCAGGGCGCGGTGGGCATCGAAATCCGCACCGACGACGACCACGTGAAAGCCCTGCTCGCGCCCTTGCACCACGAGCCGACCGCGTTGTGCGTGCGCGCCGAACGGGCGCTCAACGCGCACCTGCAGGGCGGATGTCAGGTCCCCATCGCGGCCTACGCGATATTGAAGGACGGCAACCTGTGGCTGCGCGGCCTGGTCGGCGATCCGGACGGCAGCACGGTGTTGTACAGCGAACGCGAGGCGACGGCTTCCGATCCGGAAGCCTTGGGCATCGCGGTCGCGGAGGATCTGCTGTCCCAGGGCGCGGGCCGCATCCTGAGCAAAGTCTACGGCGAGGGCTGAGGTGAATCTCGGCGGCCTGTCGGTGCTGGTGACCCGGCCTGAGCAACGCGCCGGCGAACTGGTCGAGGCGATACGCGCGGCCGGCGGCGAAGCCCGGCACGTTCCCCTGCTGGCGGTGACGCCGCTGGATGAACAGCGCGATGCGCCCGTGTTGGCCCACACCCGGGATTGCGCGCGACGGCTCGACGCGTATCGGCGTGTCATTGCCATCAGCGTCAATGCGGTACACTACGGCCTGCATTGCCTGCGCCCGTTGTGGCCGCAATGGCCGCCCGGCATCGACTGGTACGGTATCGGCGCCGCCACCGCCGCGGCGCTGGCGGAACAGGGTTTGAACGCGGCCGCCGCCAGCGGCGCCATGACCTCGGAAGCCTTGTTGGAACGCGCCGAATTCCAGCGGCCGGACGGCGAACACATCCTGATCCTGTGTGGCGTGGGCGGGCGCGAAACGCTGGCGCAGACGCTGGCGGCGCGCGGCGCGCGGGTCGATCGCGCCGAATGCTACCGGCGCTGTGATCCGGTTCTCGATTCCGAACAGCGACGGGCGCTGTGGCAGCCGGCGGCCGATGTCGTGTGCGTCAACAGCGCCGAAACCCTCGCGTATTTATGGCAGTATCTGCCCGAGGTGGCGCGCCGGCTTTATCAGACGCGCCCCTTGCTGGTACCGAGCGAGCGCGTGGGCGCAAGCGCGCGCGCGCTCGGTTTCACGCGGGTGGTCGCCGCCGCCAATGCCGGCACGGCGGCAACCATGAGCGCCCTACAGGACCTAGTCAGCAGAACATAGCCAGGGAATTCCATCAGTGAGCGAGCATCCGGTCGTCAGCGATACCGAACAGCAAAAAGAGCAGCAGGCACCACAACCCGTTCCCGTCAGTGCCGCGCCCCAGGTCGCGGCGCCCGCTCGTTCCGGCTTCAACTGGCTGTCGCTGCTGGCCATCGTGCTGGCGATCCTGGCGCTGGCGGCGACGGCGGCGGTGTTTTATCGCGACGACACGCGCCGCGAACTCTCCGATTTTCGTATCCAGGCCCTGATTCAGGACCAGGGCGCGGCGTTGTCGCAATTGCGCCAGCTGCTCTCCGACCAGCGCGCCGACGACCGCGCCGCGCGCGGGCAGCTGACCGGCCGCATCCAGCAACTGCAATCCCAGCTGGATACACAGCAACAGCGGCTGGTGGCGCTGGCGGCCAGCGATCACAGCGACTGGCAGCTGGCCGAGGCCGAAAACCTCATGCAGCTGGCCAATCAGCGCCTGCTGCTCGGCGGCGATATCAAGGCGGCGCTGGAACAACTGATGGCGGCCGATGCCATCATCCGCAAAATCGACGACAGCGCGCTGCTGCCGACCCGCGCCGCCCTGGCCAAGGACATCGCGGCGCTGAAGGCGGTGGAAGTGGTCGACGTGGAAGGCACTTACCTGACCATCGCCGCCGTGGCCGATCAGGCCGAGCAGCTGCATCTGGTCAAATCCATGGATATGAACGAGGCGCCGGCCGCGCCCGCCGGCGTGGACGATGGCTGGAGCGAGCGCCTGCAATCGGGATTGCGCGCGGCCCTGGCGAAGCTCGATCAGCTGGTTCAGATCCGCCGTCGCGACGAACCCTACAAGCCGCTGCTGGCGCCGCAATATGAAGCCGCGCTGCGCCAGAATCTGAAACTGATGTTCGAGCAGGCGCAGATGGCGCTGCTGTCCGGCAACCAGAAGTTGTACGAGCACAGCCTCAGCAAGGCGCGCGACTGGCTGACGACCTATTTCACCGTGGATGAGCACGCAACCCAGGCCGTGGCCACGGCGATCGATGAACTGAAAGCGCGCCGCATCACCATGGCGCTGCCCGATATCGCCGAATCCCGCCGGGAACTGAAAGCCTATCTCAACAACCGTCGCGCCCAGGCGGCCAGCCACGGGAATACGCCATGAAGCGCCTGTTCATCGCGGTACTGCTGACCCTGTTGCTGGCCGCCGCGCTGGCGGCGGCCATCTCCTACGACCCCGGTTACGTGCTGATCGCGTTTGGCCGCTACACGCTGGAAACCACTTTCTGGGTGGGCGTGGCGATGCTGTTGCTGCTGCTGGCCTTGATGTACCTGGCGGTGTTGATGCTGCATCGCGGTCTGCGCCGGGGCAGCCTGATTTCGCGCTGGCGCAGCGACCGGCAATTGCGTCGCGGCCGCCAGCTCACCGCGCGCGGCATCCTGGCGCTGAGCGAAGGCCATTTCGAGCGGGCGCGGCGCATTCTCGACCGGGCCGCCAACAACTCGGACATGCCGCTGGTCAACTACCTCATGGCGGCGCGCGCCAGCGCGGCGCTGGGCGACAGCCAGCAGGCGCAGCTCTATCTGATGCGCGCGGAGCGCAGCGATACGCGCGGTCCCGGCATCGCCGTGGCGCTCACCCAGGCCGAACTGCAACTGCGCAACGGCCAGCTGGAAGACAGCCTCGCCAGCCTCAACCGCATTCGCCGCGGCGCGGGTAAGAATCCGCATGTGCTGCGCCTGCTGAAGGATGTGTACAGCGGCCTGCGCGACTGGTCCAACCTGCTCAAGTTATTGCCCGATCTGCGCCGCCGCCAGGCTTTGCCGCAGGAGCAGCTGGACGAACTGGAACTGCGCGCCACGATCAACCTGTTAGACGAGGCGGGCGCCAGACGCCAGCTGGAAAATCTGCACAACCAGTGGCAGAAGCTGCCCAAGGCCATGACCCGGAAACCGGTCGTCATCGCGCACTATGCGCGGGCCCTGGCCGCGGCGGGCGGGGAGGGCGAGGCCGAACGCGTGCTGCGGGCGCAGCTCAGGCGTCAGTGGCATCCCGAGCTGGTCGCCGCTTACGGCAACCTGGCCGGCGACGATCTCGCGCGCCAGCTGGAAACGGCGGAACACTGGCTGCCCGAGCACCGCAACGACGCCGCCCTGCAGTTGTGCCTGGGGCGCCTGGCGCTGCGCAACGAGCTGTGGGGCAAGGCGCGCGACTACTTCGAGGCCAGCCTCAAGCTGGAGGAAAAACCGGAAACCTGCGCCGAGCTCGGCCGCCTGCTGGCGCGCCTGGGCCAGCACGAACGCAGCAGCGCGTATTTCGAGCGCGGCCTGGCGGCGAGTCCTCCGGTGGCGCCGCCGGTTGCGCGCGCTCCGGTAGCCTGAGGCGTCGCTCCGAGCGACACAAGGAGTCGCTCGGGGGACACAATGAGTTTCGCTATAATTGCCCGCGCTCAGGGATACCGCTTATTTATCAGGTGAAAAATAATGAAAGCATTGCTGCAATACGGACGCTGGATGACCATCGCAGCGTTGTTCGGTCTGTTCAGTTCCGCCGTAACCGCCCAGGATCGCGAACAGGAAATTCAAAAGTACGTCGAAATCTTTTCCGGGAAACCCAACGCCACGCAGCAACAGGCCGCGGAACAATTGGAATGGGCGGGGCTGTCGGATTCGCGTATTTTCGATGCGGTCGAGAAAAACCTGCTGGCCATCTACAAAACGGTTGACCGCCAGGACGCCAATTACGCCTCCTGGCTGTGCAAGGCGCTGGCCTTTTCCGGCCAGGAAAAATACCGCGCGACGCTGCAAGGCGTCGAGAAGGATGGAGCGCAGCGCAATTTGCGCAACTACGCGAGCTGGTCGCTGAAGATGCTCGACCGCTACGCGAAGTGGAATCCGATCATCGACAATCCGGGCAACGCCAACCCGGCCAAATCCGCCGATATCAACCGCGTCGCCAACATGGTGTTGAGCGGCGACAAGGATCTCCAGAACGCCGGCGCGCAGCGCATCATCGAGCAGCACATCGATGACGACTGGCTCTATGACCTGGTGCAGCAGACCGTAAGGCCGGAATTGGCGAAGGATTGGACCGAGGACGGCGACGTCAAGGCGGTTGCCTACATGCTGAAAGCCTTGGCCAGCAGCCACAAGCAGGTATACCGGGCGACGCTGGAGGAAGCGGCGGCTCATGCCGGTTCTGTGAGGGTGCGCAAATACGCCGAGGGCTATTTGAAGACATATTGAGCGCCGCCGATTTTCCTTGGCGCGAATCGTTCGAATCGGCGCCGTAACGGCGCTTTGTTAATTGCCCCGAATGTCCCAGAGCACGATCTTTTTGAAAATTTCAGAACGTCCCAGCGCCGATAGCCGCGGATTTCGCGCGGCTTCGGACCCTCCCGTGCCCGATTGGTGCAGCATCGATCTACCCGATGCGTGGCCGGATCGCCTGCGCCTGCGCACTCCGCGCGGCCTGTGGCGTTTCGCGCGGGGCGTGCTGGGACGCGACCGGCACCGGGTGCAAATCCCCGAGGGCCTGCCGGGCGGCGACGAACTGCCCAAGTATTTGCTGCAGGAATTCCACAATCTGCCGAACGGCAATTATTCCAAGCGTTTCACCCGCGGCTACATCACCGGTTTCGACCGCGTGATGCTCGGTCGCATGCGGCGCGCGCGCCAGCGCATCGCCGAAGCCCTCGGCGGTTGCCGTGCGGTGCTCGACGTTGGCAGCGCCGGGGGCCGCACCGCCGAAATGTTGCGCCGGGCCGGCGTGCCCGAAGTCTGGGGCCTGGATGCCTCGCCGTATTTGTTGCAGCACGCCGCGCGCGAATTTCCGGGCGTGCGCTTCGTGCAGGGCGTGGCCGAGCAGACGGGTTTTCCCGATCAGCGCTTCGACGGCGTGGCGGCCTGCTTCCTGCTGCATGAAATTCCGCCGCGCCACATCGACCGCTGCCTGCGGGAGTTTCATCGCATTCTCCAACCCGGCGGCCTGCTGGCGATCTGCGAGCCCTCGGCGCTGCAATTGCAGCAACCGGTCCGGCGCCTGTTGCGGCGCGGCGGCATCGGCGCGCTCTACTTCCGCTGGCTGGCGCGTTTCGTACACGAACCCTTCCTCGATGCCTGGCATCGCAGCAACGCCGGCGCCATGCTGGCGGCGGCCGGTTTCGAACTGATCGCCGACGAGCAGGACCTGCCGGTTCGCCATCTGCTTGCGCGCAAATGCTGAATTCCGCCGGACACAGCGACGCGCAGCGGGAAAATGCCGCGCTCATTTCGATCCGCGATCTGAATTATCGCTATGCGGGCACGGATGCGCCCGCCTTGCGCAACCTGACGCTCGCCGTGCCCGAGGGCGGCACGTTCGGGCTGCTCGGGCCGAACGGCGCGGGCAAGAGCACGCTGCTGGCCCTGCTGACCGGGCTGATAACGCCGCCCGCCGGCGCCGTGAAGGTGGCGGGCCACGATCTGGCGCGCGACGCCGCGCGGGTGCAAGCGATCAGCGCGCTGGTGCCGCAGGATTACGCGTTTTATCCGGGCTTGAGCGCGCGCGAAAACCTGGAATTCTTCGCCGGCATTTACCGGCTGGATGCGCGGCGCAAGCGGCGCCAGTTCGAATATTGCGTCGACGTGTGCCGCTTGCAGGATGTGCTCGACCGGCCGGCGCAGCAGTATTCGGGCGGCGTGAAACGGCGTCTCAATCTCGCCATCGGTTTGCTCAACGCGCCAAGGATTCTTTATCTCGACGAACCCACGGTCGGCATCGACGCGCTCTCGCGCCAGTGCATCATCGAGGCGATCCAGGCGCTGAAAGCCGAGGGCGTCACGCTGGTGTACACCTCGCACTACATGGAAGAGGTCGAGGCGATTTGCGATACGCTCGCGGTGATCGATCGCGGCCGCGTCGTGGTGCGGGACAGCATGGATCGCCTGCTGCAACGAGGCAGCGGCAAGCAGTTGCAATTGAAGCTGCAAGCGCCGCCTTCGGCATTATTGATCGATGAGCTCGCGCCCTTTGAGCCGCGGCGCCTCGACGCGCTGCGCTGGACCTTGCAATTGCGCGAGGGCGCCGCGCAATTGCCGCAGTTGCTGCAGCGGATGGCGCTGCACGGAGCGGTGATCGAACAACTGCAATTCGGCGTGAGCCGGCTCGAACAGGTTTACATGGCGCTGCTCGAAGGGCGGGAACTGCCATGAACGGGCAGGCGTTGAAGGCGTGCGTGCGCAAGGAAGTGCTGTTGCTGAGCCGCGACAGGCACGGCCTCGCGCTGCTGTTCGTCATGCCGGTGGTGTTCATTCTGGTCATGTCGCTGGCGCTGCAAAACGAATTCGCCGCGCGCGCCGGCAAAAAAATCGCGGTGCTGGTGCTGGATCGGGACGGCAGCGAGGCATCGCGGCAATTGCTCGCGCGCCTGAGCGCCAGCAACGCGTTTACGCTGGAGCAGCGCGGCACGGCGGCGGGCGGCGCGCAGGCGGTCGAAGCGCAATTGCGCGGCGCGGCGCTGTCGGGCAATTACGCGTTCGCGCTGGCCATTGCGCCGGGCTACGGAGACAATCTGGCGCGCGCGCCGGCGGCCGGCGATGCGGCCCAGGTGACATTGATGGTGGCGCCGGATACCGGCAAGCAGACCGAAATGATTTTCCGCGCCGCGCTGCGTGAAAGCCTCGGACGCCAGCGCGTCGACCGATTGCTGGAAGCGCTGCCCGGCGCCGCGCTCGGCGATCAGGTGCTCGATCGCGACCTGGCGGTGTCCTATGCGTATGCTCCGGGCGCGGTCGCGCGCGCGCCCAGCGCCGTGCAGCAAAACGTGCCGGCGTGGCTGGTGTTCGCCGTGTTCTTTGTCGCGATTCCGCTTTCGAACACCCTGATCCGCGAGCGCCAGCTCGGCATGGCGCGGCGCCTGCGCAGCACCAACGTCGGCAGCTTCACGGTGTTGTCGAGCAAGTGGATCACCTATTTCGCGATCAACCAGCTGCAGGTGGTGTCGATGCTGGCCATCGGCGTTTACCTGATGCCGCTGCTGGGCGCGGAAGCCTTGCAACTGCAGGGTTCGAAATCCGCGCTCGCGCTGATTGCCGCCGCGCTCAGCGTGGCCGCGCTCGGCTACGCGCTGTTGATCGCGGCGCTGGCCAGGACCACGGAGCAGGCCACTCTGCTGGGCGGCGCCGGCAATATCATTCTCGCGGCGCTGGGCGGCATCATGGTGCCGAAATTCGTCATGCCGGCGGCGATGCAGGCCGCCACGAACGTGTCCCCGATGGCCTGGGGACTCGATGGTTTTCTGGATGTGTTGTTGCGCGGCGCGGGCTGCGCGCAGGTATGGCCGAAGGCCGCCGCGCTGGTGGCTTTCGGATTGGTGGCGCTGCTGATCGCTCATGGCGTGCAGCGGCGGCGCATGGATTGATAACCGACAACATGACGGGGGCGGAAATGTCTGAACTGGAACGCGCGTCGCTGATGCGGGCGTTGAAAGAAATGGTCATCAAAGAGTGCGACAAGGATGTGGAGCCCGAAAGCATCGGTGACGAGGAACAACTGATCGGCGGCCCGCTGGCGCTGGATTCGCTGGACGCCCTGCAGATCTGCATGGCGGTTAAAAACCAGTATGGCGTGCGCATCGAAGGCGGTCCCGCCGCGCGCAAGGCGTTGCAACATATCGGCGCGCTGGCCGACACCATCATCAGCGAGCGCGTCGCCTGATGGCGCGTCCGGCCTTCATCGGCGCCGGCATCCATACCGTGCTCGGCCGTGGCGTCGCGGCCAACGTCGAAGCGCTGCGCGCGGCACCGCGGCCGCCGCAACCGGTGCCGGTGGAATTCGCGAACCAGCGTGAAACCGTGCCCTACCAGTTGCTGGCCGACGAACCGCAGGATCATGGCGATCAGCGCCTGTGGCGTGTATTGGAAAACGTCATCGAAGAAGCCTTCGAGGCCGCCGCCCTGACACCCGAACAAAGGCGCGGTGCGGCCTTGTTCGTCGGCAGCTCCTCTTTCGATATTTCCGCGTCGGAGGCCGCTTATCGGCGCGATCTGGAAAACGATCCGCAAGCGCTGCCGCTGGCGGTCAGCAGCAGTCTCGGCAACTGCGCCAACCGTATCCGCCACCGCTTCGATTTACGCGGTCCCGATTACAGCTTCAACACCGCGTGTACCGCGAGCGCCAACGCCGTGTTATACGCGGATGCGCTGATTCGCGCCGGTATCGTGAAACACGCGCTGGTGGTTGGCATTGAGCTGTTCAACGTGATCACCGCGATGGGATTTTACAGTCTCGATCTGCTCACGCGCGGAGTGATGAAACCCTTCGATAGCGAGCGCGATGGTCTGGCGCTGGGAGAAACCTGTGCGGCGCTGGTACTGGGTCCGTGTAATGCGGACCATCAATTCCAATTGCTCGGTGGTGCCAATCTCTGCGACCGCCACAGCATTTCCGCGGCGAATCCCGATGGCTCCAGCGTTGCGCAGGTGATGCACCAAGCGCTGATGGCGGCGAATCTGCATCCCGCCAACATCGCCGCGCTAAAAACGCACGGCACGGCGAGCCTGCTCAATGATGAAGCCGAAACAGCGGGCATGCGCAGGGTTTTCGACCAGGCCCTGCCGCCATTGTGCGCGCTGAAACCCTTTATCGGCCACACCTTGGGCGCTTGTGGCTTGGGCGAGCTGATTTTGTTTTGTGCCTGCGCGGACCGGAACTTCCTGATTGGAACGCCCGGTGTGTGCGTGGAGAAAAGTGATCTGGGCATTGTGCTCAATCAGCAACCGAGCGCGCTGTTGCCTGCGGATTTCATGCTCAATTATTTCGGCTTCGGCGGTAACAACACTTCGCTTGTGATTTCAAATCGCTGAAGCGTACCGATAGGGTCGTGCGGCAAGAACGTTGGCGCAATAACGAATTCGAGAAAAATCCTTCATGCACATTCACACCGTTGGCGATTACTACGACACGCCCGGAGACCAGCCGCCGGATTTGAAAGCGCAGGTCAAGGATGCGACCGGACAATCGGTGCGGCGCATTGGTCGATTTATTCAACTCGCGTTGATCGGCGCGGGCCGTTGTGTCGGTAAGGCAACTTTGCCGGTGGAGACCGCGGTGTACTTCGCGTCCGGGCGCGGCGATATGGAAATCACCATCGAAGTGATGCAGCAGCTGTTTCGCGACGGTGTACCGCCGAAGCCGCTCAGTTTCATCAATACGGTCAGCAATGCGGCATGTTTTTATGTTGCGCAGAGTTTTTCATTGGAAGGGCGCAGCAGCTTTATCTGCAACCGATATTTCGCCTTTGAAAGCGCGCTGCAATTGGCCATGCTCGATCTTGAGAGCGGCGTCGTCGATTCCGCGCTGGTGGGGGTGGTGGATGCCGTCGTGCCGCCGTTGTCGCATCATCGCCAACGTTTGCAGCTGGATGCGCGGGCTCCGGTTGCGGATGCCAGCCACTGGTTATGGCTAGGTAGGGAGCACAATACCGGTCCGGGAGAAATCCTGGCCGTGCGACACTGCGCGGATTGGAGCGCGCTCATGGATTGGATCGCGGAAAAAAATCTTCCGCAAGCACACACACAGCTCAGCGCTGGACAATTTCTCAAGCCATCTGATGGTGCCGCATTGCGCGATCGTTGGGGTTTCGGAAATTTTGAATACCGCACACCGCGCGCCTATCACGACAGTCACAGCGGTGCCGTCATCAGCGAGTTTTTACATGCGGAGAACGCATCGCAATTCCTCTTGCACATCAACGGCGATGACGATGGCCGTTACAGCTTGATGCTGGCTGGAAGACATTGATCGCAAGCATTCCGCAAAAATAACACGGGCTTAATTGATCATAACGATACGGTGTTGTGTCATGGCGCTCGTTTAAAAATTCGCCCTAAATAACCATCACGATCAAAACCTACGGGCGAGGGTAGTACATGTCTTGGTTGACAAAAAATGGCTCACTGCTCGCTACTTACTTCCTTGGATTGGTTTTGTCGGCAGCAAGCGCGTCGGCGCCGGCGACTCACGAGGATTGCAGCGGGCAGGCGGATGATCTTCGCATTTTCCGTCGTGACTTCTTTGATGTGGATCAGTCTTACTCCAAACGCGCGCGACAAGAAGCCGATGTGATTTTACGCCGTCTGGAGCGGCACGCCGGCAATATTCCACCGATCGATTTCTCTCTGACGCTGTGCAGGATAGCGGCGCTGGCGGATAACGCACATAGCCGTTGTCTTTTACCCGACGCCACCTCGAAGATTTGCAGCCGAAATCCTGAAGAAGAAAAAGAGGGCTGTCATTGCGAGAGCGCATCCAGCGTGTATAACACCGTGGCGATCAGGTTTTATCCGCTCGAGGAAGATTTCTACGTGATGGCCACATCCAGCGGCGATGAGGAATTGTTGGGTGCTCGCCTGATTGGCATCGATGGGCGCTCAATGAATAGAGTGCGGAGTCGCATTCGTGAGTTGCAGGGTGGGAAGGAAACATTTCGCGATCTAGCGGGCTCTCTTTCGCTGAGCAGTCCATCGCAGCTGAAATACCTGGGGCTTTCCAACGCGAACAATACTGTGACCTATCGGTTGGTCATGCGCGATGGTCAACCGATCGAGCGCCGATACAATATCGTTCCGTCCGATGGCTCCCTTTCGTGGAGTTGGTTGCCGGCACCCGATCGAACTCCCTGGGCGATGCAGGAAAGGGAAAAGCCGTTTCGTTGGCGCGATGCTCCCGAATTGGATTCCGTCGTCATTCAACTGAGACAGCATAGCGATGCCGCACAGGGAAAAGTTCTGGGCTTCCTACAGTCAGCCGAAAAATATCGAGTCGAACTGGGGCGCTCTCACGTCGTGCTCGACGTTCGGGACGATGGCGGTGGGAATTTTTTGCTGACTCGAAACTTTATACGCGAGTGGCCTCAACACTTGTCGGTCGCGGGAAAATTCTATGTGCTGATGAGCAGGAGAACTTTTTCCGCGGCTATCAGCAGTGTGGCATACCTGAAACAGAGCGGAGGCGAGCGAGTTATTTTGGTGGGAGAGGAGCCGGGAGATCGACTCGAGTTTTTTGCTGAAGGTTCGCTGTTTGCCCTGCCGAACTCCGGTTTAAAGCTATGGCCAGCCACGGCCAGACATGATTATCGAAATGGCTGTCGTACATACGAGGATTGCTTCATCGCAGTGGCTCAACCCGGTAGCCCGGTGCGCATCAAGCCGGAGCTGATGAACATTGAACGGGTTCCGATAGCGGTGAAATCACTGGCACCGGAAATCTACGCGCCCTGGACCATCGATGATTGGATGGAGGGAAACGATTCCGCCATGGATGCGGTCGCAAAAGCAATAAGCGCTTTGCCCAGGCAGCGATAATGATTTGTCTCGATCACCGGCGGAGAATTCGTCCGCTGAAATGATTGTGCTACAGCTTGCGCAGCAACTGCCAGGTGCCGGCCTCGCGATCCGCGCAGCGATTGAGAATGCTTGACAGTTCTTCGACATCCATGGGCTTTCGGTTCCGGCACATCTTGCTGGCCTGAAGCGCGAACAAACGCCACTCATCGCCGGCATCGGTGAGCGCGCTCGAGGCTTCGGCGAGCAGCGCATTGTCGAGCAGCTTCGCCGATTCCTGCAGGAACGAGGCGTAAATGAAGCGGAAGCCGGCGCCGCCGGTTCCGATCTCTTCCTGCATACGTACGATGTGCGCGAGATACAGTGGCAGCTGCGCGGCATTTTTCGATTTCGATAATTTCACGATACTGCGCGCCAGATGGCGGATTCCGCGAATACCAATAATGGGTAGCGGAGCCTGATTCATGGTGCGGAAATTGGCACGGATCGCCTTGCGTATCGCGCGCGCGTAATCGATTTCCAGCGGCAGTTGCGTCGGGTAATACATCAGCCCCTTGGCCGCCAGCGCGCCTTTGGCGAAGCGGGCTTTTTGCATCGCTTCCCTGGAGCAGCGCGAGGTGTATTCGAAAATGGGATCGCTGACCAGATAGTCGTTGTCTTCGCGGCCGTACGCGATGAGATTGTGTGCGTTGAAGTGAAAGCGCATTTGCTCGGGAAAGTACGGCAACCAATACACGCAGGTTTGCAGTCCCACCGCGCGGCCCGCGTCCAGTTCGCGCTCGAGCTCGCGCAAGCCGCGCGCGGGATCGCGAAACGTGCGGCGCGTCATGCGCACGCCGACGTTTTTCTGCACGCCCCGGATGATATGGCCCGGCGGCATGCGATAGGCGATCAACGGCATGCCCGCCATTTTGATCAAGGGAATGTAGGCAAAAGCCAGCGCGCCGGAAAGACCGAAGGCCATCGGCTCGCTCATCGGCAATCCATGATGCGTCAGCAGCGCGGCAACGACGCCGCTCTCGCAATGCGCGGATTGCCGATGTTGGAAGCTGGAGTTTTTGTTTTCTGGCATCAATCGATATCCGGCCGCGTCGGCAGCTGCTGAAGTTCGGCGGGGCTCAGATCGAGTACTTGCGCGTAGCGGCGCAACAGGCGCGGCGCGAGCCGTGAAAAGCGCGCCGGATTGAAATGCCGGCGAATGCGCCAGCGCCACAGGCCGGTTGCGGCGGCCAGCGTGGCCGGTTCCATGCGGCGGCGATACATATGGTATTCGAGCGCGGAAGTCTCGCCCGCGCGCGCGCGTTGCCAGGCATCGTCGCGCAGGCGGTTGAGCTCGGTTACCGCGGCGAGGGTCGCCGTGGTCTCCACTTCCCAGCCGGCGGAATGCACGCCGCCGTATTCGCCGCGCTCGTCCACGGCGTACAGCAATTTGCGCTGGCCACCGTAGGTGACGGCGATTTCCTGTGGCACCGCATCTTTTTTCATGGCGTGTTCACACGACGGTCAGTTGCATGAAGCCGGCGCTGAAGCGCCCGCTTTCCGGCACCCAGCACAACAGGCGCTGGCCCGCTTGCAGGCGCCCCGAATGCAGCAACTCATCGAGCATGATGTACAGCGAAGCGGCGCCGGTATTGCCTTTCGAGGTCAGGTTGGTGAACCAGCGCTCCTGCGGTATCGGCAGCTCCGCGTTTTGCAGGCCGGCATAGACGCGGTCGCGAAAAAAAGTGGAGGAGTAGTGCGGCACGAAAAAGGCGAAATCGTCCGCGCGCAGCTGGCGTTTCGCGATCAGTGTCCGCAGCGGCTTTTCCACGGTGTAGTGAATGATGTGGTCGTTCAGCAGTTTCACGTCCTGCTTGACCGCGAGCACGGATTGGCGCGCGCGCTCCTCGGAAGGCAGGCGCGCCCAGCCGGTGACGCTGCCATCGCTTTCCTTGATGGCGCCGGCGTACATGCAGGTTTCCATTTCGCCCGCATAGGAAAAAAGATCGATCCAGTCGATGCGCAAATTGGTCTGGCCGGCGCGCGGTTGCCGCTGCAATAACAGCGCGCCCGCGCCATCGGACAGCATCCAGCGCAGGAAATCTTTTTCGAAAGCCAACTCGGGATTTTTTTCGAGTTGCGCGAGCTGCTGATCGGATTCGTCGCCGCTGTTTTCGCTGTTGCAGCCTTCGCCGGAATAATTGCGCGCGCTCAGCATCGATGAGGACAATTCCGAGCCGGTGGCCACGGCGTTGGCGTACTGGCCGGCGGCGACGCCCAGCCACGCGTATTTCAGCGCGCTGACGCCGCTCAGGCAAACGCCGGAGGTGGCGACCGCTTCCAGGGTCGGCAATTCGAGTTCGCCCTGCACCATCGATGCGTGATTGGGCATCAGCTGATCGGGAATCGACGTGCCGCAGGCCAGGCAATCGAGCTGCGCGAGATCGAAATCCTGCGCGTTGGCGAGTTCGCGCACGGCGCTCGCGGTCAGGCTGGCGTTGGTGTGCGTCGGTCGCAGTGTTTCGGGGTCGATGGCGTAGTGCCGTGTCTGAATGCCGTTGCTGCGCAAAATCGTGCGGCGCGCGCGCGACGGGCGTTCGCCGACCTGGCCCAGGATGCGTTCCATCCGGTCGTTGGTGACCGGCGCGTTGGGCAGGAAAACGCCGGTGCCGGTGATGAAAACCTCGCCATTGCTCATGCGTGTTGTTCCCGTCGGTGATCGGCTTCCCCGGAGGGCGCCGCGAAATATTGGCGCTGGCGCTGAATGCGCGCGCGGCTGAGCGGAGCGATGAGGCGTTTGATGACGGCGCTGACCGGCACCACGGTCAGGATCAGAGTGACCAGGAAAACAACGTAAAACGTCAGCACCGCATGCCGCAGCGCGGACGACGGCGTTCCGATGCGGCGCAGCAGGCCGCCCCAGATGCGGAAGCTGCGCAGCGCGATGGTTTCCGAAGCGATCAGGCGCTCGTTGATTTTCACCGCGGCCAGGCCGTCCAGCATGGGCGCGGTATCGGCGGCGTCGCGTCGCGGCAGTTGCGCGGCGATGGCTTTTCCGAAACGCGCGGCGGCCTGGATTTCCTCGGCGGGCACTCCGGCGGCGGGAATCAGTCCGCCCAGGAATGGCCCGCGCTTGCCGGTCAGCATCCACAACGGCGTGGAAATGAACGTGGCGGCGCTGTGCGAGCCATCGGTGAGCACGGCGTTATCGATCAGATGCGCCCCGAGCCGTTGCAGATGCACTTTCATTTTTTCCTGGGCCATGAGCCACATGTTGCGGCAGCCGATCAGCGTGACGACCGGTTTGCCGCGCAGCAGGCGTTCGGCCTGCGCGCTTTGCAGAAACGCGGTGGTCGGCATCGACGGCGACAGGAACCAGACCGTATACGCGAGCACGACGAGATCGAAATCCTCGTCGCCGGCGAGCGGCAGCGGCGCGATGGCGTCGGGCTGCTCGTACACGGTTTCAGGAAAGGTGTTGAAAAAACGCCAGAACGGCCACGGCAATGGATAGGCTGCGCGCGGTTGCAGTGGCAGCACGGTCACATCGATGTCGGGATGTTGTTGCAGCGGTGCGATGGTGGCGGCAACGATGTCTCCGAGTTGCCCCGATTGCGAATAATAGAGGACCAAAACCCGCTTCATGAAAGAGTGATTCCTCGTCTCTTTTTAAAAACCGCGCATCGCAATGGCATCGATGGCCTTGCGCTCGTTGGAATAATGATGAAGTGGTGCGGCGTGCTATGAATTGTGGGGCGAAATTATGCCACAGGCAGCGCAGTGTGCTCCAGGCAAGGGGCTTGCGACGCCAGCAGCAGATTGCCTTCGACCAGCACTTCACCGTTGCGGCGGCAACGAAAACGCAGGCTTTCGCCGCGGGCTTCGCCACATTCGAGCTCGAATTCCGCATCCGGCTCCAGGCGCCGCAGAAATTTCATTTTGCGAATGCCGATAATCGTCAGACGAGGTTGGCTGCGCCGGATTTCCGCGATGACGCGATCGAGTATCACCACCGCCGGCACCACGGGTTGCCCGGGAAAATGGCCGGGCAGGGCGGGGTGATCGGCACTGATGCACAGTTTGGAGGTTAACGGGTTCACAACCGGGATTCCTGTCTGCCTGGCGAACGCGAAGCTGAGAGCGGGCTCGTGGAAATGCGTGGCGCAAATACAAAAATAGTGCCGGCGCGCCGGACGGATTTCACGCGCCGCCGCGCTCAAAAACGCGCCGCATTATAGATCGCGCCTCGCACCCGCTTCCATTAGAATGCGCCCACATGAAAACCGGAAATACGCCAGCACCGGCCGTTCTCGATAAAAACGGCATCCAGACTCTGATTCCCCACAGCGGTCGCATGTGCCTGCTCGATTCGGTGAGCGCTTGGGACGCCGTATCGATCGAATGTGTTGCCGTCAGTCATCGCGCTGCGGACAACCCGTTGCGCAGCGCCGACATGCTGCCCGTACAGGCCGGCATCGAATACGCGGCGCAGGCGATGGCGGTGCACGGCGGCCTCAGCGCTCCGGCGGATGGCGGACCG
>Ga0153956_1000469_pt1 | contig 46096 bp, 51 predicted proteins | sample TSFL040MetaG_FD_104704 | JGI IMG/M metagenome (GOLD analysis project Ga0153956, IMG submission 104704) | Attine ant fungus gardens microbial communities from Florida, USA - TSFL040 MetaG | ecosystem: Host-associated > Fungi > Mycelium > Unclassified | place: USA: Florida, Wekiwa Springs... | reverse complement strand
GCTCCTGCGTTGATCATCCTCGGCAAGCAGGCGATCGACGACGACAACAACCAGACCGGCCAGATGCTTGCCGGGCTGCTCGGCGCGGGCCAGGCGACGTTCGCCTCGAAGGTCGAGCTGACCAGCGACAGCGTCACCGTGACGCGCGAAGTCGATGGCGGCTCCGGGACCGAGAAGCTCACGCTGCCGGCGGTGATCACCACCGATCTGCGTCTCAACGAGCCGCGCTACGCGTCGCTGCCCAACATCATGAAGGCCAAGTCGAAACCGCTTGGCGTCAAGGCGCCGGCCGATTACGGTGTCGATGTCGCCCCGCGCCTGACCACGCTGAAAGTGGTCGAGCCCGCCAAGCGCACCGCCGGCGTGAAGGTCGCCGATGTCGATGAGCTGGTGACGAAGCTCAAGGCGCTCGGCGTGGCCAAATAACCAACCTCCGTTCGCCCTGAGCTTGTCGAAGGGGTGCACTTCTGACGGACGAAGAAAGGGCAGGCCCCGGATCGGGTCCGGGGTCAGCCCGAACGGATTGAGAGGACGGATTTATGAAAACCCTGGTTTGGGTCGAACATGACGGCAAGGCCGTCAAGGACGCCACGCTCGCCGTGGTCACCGCCGCCGCCAAGCTCGGAGACGTGCATCTGCTCGTCGCTGGGCAAGGTGTGGACGGCGTAGCCGCCGAGGCCGCGAAGATCGCCGGTGTGGGCAAGGTGCATGTCGCCGACAGCGTCGCGCTCGCGCATGCGCTGCCCGAGGCCGTCGCGCCGCTGGTCGTGAAGCTGATGGAGTCGCACGACGCGTTCCTCGCGCCCGCCACCTCGAACGGCAAGAATATCGCGCCGCGCGTCGCCGCCCTGCTCGACGTGATGCAGATCAGCGACATCCTATCGGTCGAAGGGCCCGACACGTTCACGCGCCCGATCTATGCCGGCAACGCGATCGCGACCGTGCAGACCAAGGACAAGAAGCTGGTGATCACCGTGCGCGGCACCGCGTTCGAGAAGGCGGCGGCATCGGGCGGCAGCGGCACGCTGGAAGTCGTCTCGACCGACGGCGCCGGATTGGAGCAATCGGTCTCGACCTATGTCGGCAGCGAGATCGCCAAGCTCGAGCGCCCGGAGCTGACCAGCGCCAAGGTGATCGTCTCGGGCGGCCGCGCGCTGCAGAACAGCGAGAACTTCCACACCATCATCGAGCCACTGGCCGACAAGCTCGGCGCCGCGGTCGGTGCCAGCCGCGCGGCGGTCGATGCCGGCTACGTCCCCAACGACTATCAGGTCGGCCAGACCGGCAAGATCGTCGCGCCGGAAGTCTATATCGCGATCGGCATCTCCGGCGCGATCCAGCATTTGGCGGGCATGAAGGATTCGAAGACCATCATCGCCATCAACAAGGACGAGGACGCGCCGATCTTCCAGGTCGCGGACATCGGCTTGGTGGGGGATCTGTTCAAGGTAGTGCCCGAATTGACGAGCAAGCTTTGAAGCGATGACCGCGCAGGCGCTCTTGCGCGATGCGCTGTCGTTCGAGATCGACGGGGCGGTGCGGCTCGATCGTGCCGCCCTTTCAATTCTGCCGGAGCTCGATGCGCTGGCGGCGAGATATCCGGCGGATCGAGCCGGGATGCGCCTTCATGGCAATCCGGCGCTGACTGCACTGGTTCAGCCGGGCAGCATTTTGCAGCGGCTGGTCGCTCCTCGACTGGGGGACGCGGCGCGCGCGGTGCGCGCGATCCTGTTCGACAAATCACCCGCGACCAACTGGGCGCTCGGCTGGCATCAGGACCGCACGATAGCGGTATGCGCGCAGCACGACGTCGCCGGCTTTGGCCCCTGGACGATCAAGGCGGGCATCCCGCATGTGGCGCCGCCGTTTGCCCTACTCGAGCGCATGCTCACAATGCGCGTTCATCTCGACGACGTACCGGAAGACAATGCGCCGCTGATCGTCTCGCCCGGCTCGCATCGGCTGGGGCTGATCGCCGAAGATGCGATCGGCGATTCTGTCGTGCGGTGTGGGACGGCATTGTGCTTGGCCGAACGCGGTGATGTCTGGCTCTATTCCACGCCGATCCTGCACGCATCGGATCGCGCTGTCGGCAACGCGCGCCGCAGAGTGTTGCAGCTCGACTTCTCGGCCGACGACTTACCCGCGCCGCTCGAATGGTTCGGCGCCTGACCTTCGACAATCCCCGCCCAACCCGCTAGAGCCTCGCCTGTGCTGATCCTCGGCCTCGAATCCTCCTGCGACGAAACCGCCGCCGCGCTCGTGACCGGCGAGCGGCAGGTGCTGGCGCATCGGCTCGCCGGGCAGGAGGCCGAGCACCGGCCCTATGGCGGGGTGGTGCCGGAGATCGCGGCACGCGCGCATGTCGAGGTGCTCGATGCGCTGATCGAAGGCGCGCTCGCCGATGCCGGCGTGGCGCTCGGCGATGTCGATGCGATCGCGGCGACCGCCGGGCCGGGGCTGATCGGCGGCGTGATGGTCGGGCTCGTCACCGGCAAGGCGCTGGCGCATGCGGCGGGCAAGCCGTTGATCGCGGTCAACCATCTCGAAGGGCATGCGCTGAGTCCGCGGCTCGCCGATCCCGATCTCCAATTCCCCTATCTGCTGCTGCTCGTCTCGGGCGGGCATTGCCAGTTGCTGTTCGTCGAAGGCGTGGGGCGCTATCGCCGCCTCGCCACCACGATCGACGATGCGGCGGGCGAGGCGTTCGACAAGACCGCGAAGTTGCTCGGCTTGGGCTTTCCGGGCGGCCCGGCGGTGGAGCGCGCTGCGGCGCTGGGCGATCCGAACGCGATCCCCTTCCCGCGCCCGCTCAAGGGCTCGGCCGAGCCGCATTTCTCGTTCGCCGGCCTCAAGAGCGCGGTGGCGCGCGTGGTCGGGCAACATAGCCCCGAGGATATCGCCGCCTCGTTCCAGGCCGCGGTGGTCGATTGCCTGATCGATCGCACCTCGCGCGCGATCCGCATCGCCGACGGTGCGACTGCGCTGGTCGTCGCGGGCGGCGTCGCAGCCAACAGCGCAGTGCGCTGTGCGCTGAGCGAACTCGCCGCGGTGAGCGGGTTGCGCTTCGTCGCGCCGCCTCTGTGGTTGTGCACCGACAATGGCGCGATGATCGCCTGGGCCGGCGCCGAGCGCTTCGCCGCCGGGTTGAGCGATCCGCTCGACGTGCCCGCGCGCCCGCGCTGGCCGCTCGATCCGGATGCCGAGAAGGTGCGCGGCGCGGGCGTGAAGGCATGAGGATCGGCGTCCTCGGAGCAGGCGCCTGGGGCACGGCGCTGGCGCAGGTCGCGGCGCGCGACGGCGAGCCGGTGACGCTGTGGGCGCGCGAGCCCGAGGTGGTCGAGAGCGTCAACGCGCGCCACGTCAATGATCTGTTCCTGTCGGCGGTGCCGCTGTCGCTCTCGATCCGCGCGACCGGCGATCTCGACGATCTCGCCGGGCACGATGCGCTGCTGGTGGTGACGCCCGCGCAGCATGTCCGCGCGGTGCTGGGTGCGGCCGATTTCGGTGCGACGCCGTTGGTGCTGTGCGCCAAGGGTATCGAGGCGGGCACGCGCCTTCTCGTTGCCGAGGTGGTGCGCGCGATGCAGCCCGCGGCGCCGATTGCGGTGCTCGCCGGCCCGACCTTCGCGCATGAAGTGGCGGCGGGGCTGCCCGCCGCGGTGACGCTCGCCTGCGCCGATGCCGCGCTTTGCGAACGACTGGCGGCGCGGCTAGCCTCGCCCGCTTTCCGCCCCTATCTGAGCGACGACGTGACCGGCGCGGAAATCGGCGGCGCGATCAAGAACGTGCTGGCGATCGCCTGCGGCGTGGTCGAGGGCGCCGGGCTGGGGCAGAACGCGCGCGCCGCCGTCATCGCGCGCGGATTTGCCGAGATGACGCGATTCGGCGTGGCGAAGGGCGCGCGGGCGGAGACGCTCGCGGGTCTCTCCGGGCTGGGCGATCTGGTGCTGACCTGCTCCTCGGCCAGCTCGCGCAATTTCTCGCTCGGGGTTGGGCTGGGCCAGGGGCGCGCGGCGGCCGAATTGCTCGCCGACCGCCGCACCGTGGCGGAAGGCGCACACACCGCGCCGGTGCTACGCGAGGCGGCGATGGCGATGGGCATCGCCATGCCCGTCGCGGAAGGGGTGTGCCGCCTGCTTGGCGGCGAGGCGGTCAAAGCCGTGGTCGGCGACCTGCTCGCCCGTCCACTGATGCGGGAAGACCAGTGACCCGCTGGGCGGTCTTGCTCAAGGGCCTCAATATCGGCGGCAAGCGGCTGCCGATGCCCGAGTTGAAGGCCTTTATCGAAGGGTTGGGCTTCGCTGACGTCAAGACCCTGCTCGCCTCGGGCAATGCGGTGTTCTCGGCCGACGAGAAGGATGGCGCCAAGCTGGAAGCGAAGATCGAGAAGGCAGCGGCCGAGCAGCTTCACTTGAAGACCGACTGGCTGGTGCGCGACCATGCCGAGCTGGCGGTGATCGTGAAGGCCAATCCCTTCCCGGACGCCGCCAAGGCGCACCCCAACCACCTGCTGGTCCATTTCCACCGTGAGGAGGTGCCCAAGGCGCTGGTGGCGGATTTCACGCATGGCGGGCCGGAGCGGCTGAAGGCGCATGGCCGCGAACTCTATGTCGATTATCCCGAGGATGTCGGCCATTCGAAGCTGCCGCAGGCGATGGCCAAGGCGAAGTTCCCCAAGCTCGCCACTGCGCGCAACTGGAACACAATCCTCAAGCTCGTCGATCTGACCGCCTGATGTGCTCAGAAATCGACCGCGATCCCCTTCAGCTCCCAATCGCCGTAGCGTACCGGATCCTTGCCGAGCGGATCGGCTTCGGGGCGGACGATCGGCTCGGGTTCGGGCACGGGTGTGTTCTTCGAAAGGTAGGCGGGGGGCTTCAGATGCGCGGGGCGGCGGCCCATGGCTGATCTCCGGCGACGACGCCCTCCATCTGGGCGCAGGCGCGGCGGCGATCAAGAGCGCGGCGATCCACCGGGCGTGCCGGCGCGCCGCGCGGCATTGCGGCTGCTCGATGCGGTGCTGCGCCAAGGCCTCGCACTCGACGCGGTGCTGGCGCGCGCGACGCACGGCATCCCACGCGCTTCGGATCGTGCGCTGGCGCACGCCATCGCCGCCGAGGTGCTGCGCCGCCTGCCCGACCTCGACGCGCTGATCGATTCGGCGACGGCGCAGCCGCTGCCGCCCGATGCCAAGGCGCGGACGGTACTGCGGATCGCGCTCGTCCAGGCTTTGGTCCTCGGCACGCCGCAACATGCGGCGATCGCCACGGCGTTGCCCTTGGTCGATGGTGGGCCGCGCAAACTGGTGCACGGCGTGTTCGGCACGTTGATGCGGAACGAGGCGACCTTGCCAGATCCGCCGACCTTGCCGCCCGCCATCGCCGAGCGCTGGCAAGCGCATTGGGGCGACGCCATGACGGCGGACGCCGCGCACGCCATCGCCGCGCCCCCGCCGGTCGATTTCACGCTGAAGGACGAACGCTGGGCGGAGGAATTGCGTGGCGAATCGCTGCTCCCCGGCCACGTTCGCCTGCGCCAGCCCGGCGCGGTGCACGAATTGCCCGGTTACGAGGAGGGTGGCTGGTGGGTGCAGGACATTGCCGCCTCGCTCCCTGCGCGGCTGATCGGCGGAGGCAGCGGCCGCGCGGTCGATGCCTGCGCGGCGCCGGGCGGCAAGACGATGCAACTCGCCGCCGCGGGCTGGCAGGTGACGGCGGTGGACGTCTCGGAAAGTCGTCTGGCGCGACTTTCCGAGAATCTGGCGCGCACCAAGCTGGAAGTCGAAGTGATCGAGGCCGACGCCTTGTTCTGGTCGCCTGAAACCCCGGCCGACGCCGTGCTGCTCGACGCGCCGTGCAGCGCGACCGGCATCTTCCGCCGCCATCCTGACGTGCTTTATCGCGCCAGCCCCGAGATCATCGCCGAGATGGTGGAGCTGCAAACCGCACTGCTTGGCCGCGCGGCCTCTTGGGTGCGCCCCGGCGGCACGCTCGTCTACGCCACCTGCTCGCTCGAACCTGAAGAAGGCGAGACGCAGATCGAGGTCTTCCTCGCGCGCGAGCCCGGTTTCGCGATCGACCCGATCCGCGCCGAGGAACTGCCCGCCGGCGTAAGCCCGCACGAACGCGGCTGGCTCCGCCTGCTCCCCGGCGCGCTTGCCGACAAGGGCGGCTGCGACGGCTTCTTCATGGTGCGGATGACACGGACAGCTTGACGCCAAACTTGCCGCGCGAATCAGCCGTGCTACAGGATCGACGCATGCAACAGCCCGTCCGCATCGCGCCCTCGATCCTCTCCGCCGATTTCGCCAAGCTCGGCGAGGAAGTGCGCGCGGTCGACGAAGCGGGCGCGGACTGGATCCATGTCGACGTGATGGACGGCCATTTCGTCCCCAACATCACGATCGGCCCGCAAGTGGTGAAGGCGATCCGCCCGCACACCGCCAAGCCGCTCGACGTCCATCTGATGATCGCGCCGGTCGATCCGTATCTCGACGCTTTCGCCGAAGCCGGCGCGGACACGATCAGCATTCACGTCGAGGCCGGGCCACACACGCATCGCAGCCTCCAGCATATCCGCAAGCTGGGCAAGCGTGCCGGCGTGGTGCTGACGCCGCAGACCCCGGCCAAGGCGCTCGACTATCTGATCGACAGCGTCGATCTCGTGCTGGTGATGAGCGTCAACCCCGGCTTCGGCGGGCAGAGCTTCATCCCGAGCGCGCTGAGGAAGATCGAGGCGGTGCGCACGATGATCGACAGGGGCGGCTACGCAGTCGATCTCGAGGTCGATGGCGGCATCGATGCCGAGACCGCGCCGCGTGCGATCGCCGCAGGTGCCGACGCGCTCGTCGCCGGCACCGCGACGTTCAAGGGTGGCCCCGACAATTACGCCGCGAATATCCGCGCGCTCCGGGGGGTATGACGGATCGGGATCGCGATCCCGCCGCCGACGGGATCGACGAGGGCAAGCGGCTCATCAAGCTGGGTGGTGACACCGGCTTGTCGCTCGCCGATCGTATCTCGGAGCGATTCTATCGTCTCACCTGGCGCACGCCGATCCACAATGTCCGTCTCAGGGGACGCCATCCGTTGAAGCTCATCGCCGTCCCCGACGATCCGCTGCTCGGTGACGCGCGCCGCGGCAAGGCGCTGCTTGAGGGGCGTGCCGAGTTCCGGGGCGAGTCGCATCCGATCGATGCGCTCAACCTGGGCAAACCGGTCTTTTCCGCGGCCTTTGCCGGCTATCTGCACAGCTTCGCGTGGCTGCGCGATCTTTCCACCGTCGCGACGCGCATGCAGGCTGCGCCGATCGCCGAGGCGCTGATGGGCATCTGGCTCGATGCGCACGCCGACAAGGTGAGCGAGCCGGCGTGGCGCGCCGATCTGTGGGGACGGCGCATCCAGTTCTGGACCGCGCACGCGCCGCTGATCCTGTCCTCGGCCGACCTCGTCTATCGCAGCCGCGTGTTGAACACCCTGGCGCGGGGCGCGCGGCATCTCGAGCGCAGCGCCGACAAGATCGCGCCCGGCGCGGGGCGGATCGCGGCGTGGTGCGGTATCGTGACGGCGGGCTTGCTCATTCCCGGCGGCGATTCGCGCCGCAACGGCATGGAAGCGGGGCTCAACCGCGCGCTCGGGCTGTCGGTGTTCGAGGATGGCGGCAACGTGGCGCGCTCGCCCGCCGCCCAGGTCGATATCGTGATGCTGCTCAGCACATTGCGCGAAGCCTATGCCGCGCGCCGGCTCGATCCGCCGCAGAGTGTCGAGACCGCCCTCGCGCGGATGGTGCCGGCGCTCCTCGGCGTGTGTCTGGGCGATCGCGCGCTGTCGAGCTGGCAGGGCGGCGGGCCGATCGACGCCGATCGCGTCGCGCAGGTGGTGGAGGCGAGCGGCGTGCGCACACGGCCGCTGCGCCAGGCGCGCGACTGGGGCTATCAGCGGCTCGCCTCCGGTACCGCCGTCGCGATCATGGACGCCGCACCGCCGCCCGTCGCGCGGCTGGTCGAGGGCGGCTGCGCCTCGACGCTGGCGTTCGAATTTTCCGACGGGCCGCAGCGGCTGATCGTCAATTGCGGCGGTGCGCGCGCAGGCGTGGCGCAGATCCCGCCCGCGCTCGCCGAGGGGCTGCGCACCACCGCCGCGCATTCCACGCTCGTGGTCGGCGACAGCAATTCGACCGCGATCCATCCCGACGGCACGCTCGGCCGCGGCGTCGCCGAGGTCGAATTGAGCCGCCAGGAGAGCGACGGCGCGAGCCGGATCGAGGCGGCGCATGACGGCTATGCCCGGCGTTTCGGCTTCGTCCACCGCCGCCAATTGGTGCTCGCCGGCGACGGGCGTGAGCTGCGCGGCGAGGACATGCTGCTGCCCGCCGGGCGCAAGCGCAAGCTCGCCGCCACGCCGTTCGCGGTGCGCTTCCATCTCGCGCCCGCGGTGCAGGTGACGCCGACCGCCGACGGCATGGCGGCATTGTTGCGCCTGCCCGGCAACCTCGTCTGGCATCTGCGCTGTCGCGGCGGCACGCTCGGCGTCGAGGACAGTTTGTGGATCGACGGCGAGGGCATGCCCAGTGCGTCGCAGCAGCTCGTCATCACCGGCGAGGCACCGGCGGGCGGCGCTTCGGTCAGCTGGGCCTTGAAGCGCGCGAACTGACAGGCCAAGGGAGCGCGGACTCGCATCTCCCGGAGCCGCCCCATGACCAGCATCCCGATCCGCCGCGCCCTGCTCTCGGTCTCGGACAAGACCGGCATCGTCGAACTCGGCCGCGCGCTCGCGGAGAAGGGCGTCGAGCTGGTCTCGACCGGCGGCACCGCCAAGGCGCTGCGCGATGCGGGGCTGGATGTGCGCGACATCTCCGATCTCACCGGCTTCCCGGAAATGATGGACGGGCGGGTGAAGACGCTGCACCCGAAGGTGCATGGCGGTTTGCTGGCGGTGCGCGACGATGCCGGGCACATGGCCTCGGCCGACGAACATGCGATCGGCATGATCGATCTGGTCGTGGTCAATCTCTACCCGTTCGAAGCGACCGTCGCGAAGGGCGCAGGCCGCGAAGAAGTGATCGAGAATATCGATATCGGCGGGCCGAGCATGGTGCGCTCGGCGGCGAAGAACCACGCGTTCGTCGCAATCGTCACCGATCCGGCCGACTATGCGCTCGTGTCGGGCGGCAGCACCACGCTGGAGGATCGCAAGCGGCTCGCCGCCAAGGCCTTCGCCACCACCGCGACTTACGATTCGATGATCGCCAGCTGGTTCGGCTTCGGCGATCAGCAGCAGGCGTTTCCGGCGACCCTGCCGTTCATCCTCGAAGCACCGGAGGTGCTGCGCTACGGCGAGAACCCGCACCAGAGCGCGGCCTTCTACCGTCATCGCGGGCCTTCGGTGCCTGGCATCGGCCAGGCGCGGCAGGTGCAGGGCAAGGAACTCAGCTACAACAATTACAACGATGCCGATGCGGCGCTCGATCTGGTCGCCGAATTCCGCGAGGCCGAGCCGACCTGCGTGATCGTCAAGCACGCCAATCCCTGCGGCGTCGCCACCGCCGGGACGATCGAGGCGGCCTATGCCGAGGCGTTCGCCTGCGACACCGTCTCGGCGTTCGGCGGCATTATCGCGGTCAACCGCGCGCTCGACGAAGCGACCGCGCGGGCGATCACCAACATCTTCACCGAAGTGGTGATCGCGCCCGACGCCGACGAGGCCGCGCTCGCGGTGTTCGCTGCCAAGAAGAATTTGCGCCTGCTGCTCACCGGCGAGCTGCCCGAAGCGGCGCGGGGCGGACTGACCGCCAAGACGATCACCGGCGGCTGGCTGGTGCAGTCGCGCGACGCGAGCCTGTTCGACGAGCTCAAGGTGGTGACCAAGCGCCAGCCGACCGCGCAGGAACTGGCCGATTGCAAGTTCGCCTGGACGATCGCCCAGCACGTCAAATCGAACGCGATCGTCTATGCCAAGGACGGCGTGACCGCGGGGATCGGCGCCGGGCAGATGAGCCGGGTGGAATCCTCGCGCATCGCCGCGTGGAAGGCGAAGGACGCGGCCGAAAAGGCAGGCTGGGCACAGCCGCGCACGATCGGCTCGGCGGTCGCCTCGGATGCGTTCTTCCCATTCCCCGACGGCCTGCTGACGGCGGCCGAGGCGGGTGCGACCGCGGTGATCCAGCCGGGCGGCTCGATCGGCGACGACAAGGTGATCGCGGCGGCGGACGAAGCCGGGCTGGCGATGATCTTCACCGGCACGCGTCACTTCCGGCACTGAGCGCGCGATTTCCGACGTGGCGATATTGCTTTAGGCTCCCAGCATGAGGACCGACCTCGATCATTTGCCGCTCTCCAAGAGGCTCCTGCTCGAGGCCATCGTGCGTATCATCTTCGAGGAATTCGAGACCGCGCTGGCGCTCTCCACCCAGCCCTGGAAGAAGCGGGCGCGGATTCTCAAGGTGATCCTCTACGGCTCGTATGCACGCGGCGGCTGGGTCGACGATCCGATCGGCGGCTACACGTCCGATTTCGACCTGCTCGTCATCGTCGACGATGAACGGCTGACCGATTTCGAGCTGTGGGAGGGCGCCCGGGATCGGCTGATGCGCGACCATCTCGTCACCAAACGGCTGAAAGCGCCGGTCAGCCTCATCGTCCATTCGCTCGCCGACGTGAACGACCAGCTGACACGAGGCCGCCCGTTCTTTGTCGATATCGCCCGCGATGGTATCGCCTTGTACGAGTGTACGCGACGCCCGCTTGCCCGGCCGGGCAATATGTTGGCGGAGTCAGCCTTCGCGGAGGCGCTCATCCATTTCGAAGAGTGGTTTCCCAGCGCCATTCACCGATTCGATCTCGCGCGCACGGCGATAGCCAAGGGATATTGGAAAGAGGCTGCCTTCGATCTTCACCAGGTGACCGAGCGGCTCTATCATTGCACGCTCCTGGTGCTGAAATTGTACAGCCCGCGATCGCACAACCTGAAATTTTTGCGTTCGCAGAGCGAGGCAATCGTGCCGGAACTGGCCGAGGCATGGCCTCGGACCGATAGGGCCAGCAGGCGCTGCTTCGAGCTGTTGTACGATGCCTATGTGAAGGCGCGTTACTCGCCGCATTATACAATCGGCGAGGCGGAACTGCGCTGGCTGGTCGAGCGCGTGACCGCGTTGCAGGCCTTGGTCGGCGCGGCATGCGAACGTCATCTCGCACGCTGATTCAAATCGCCAATTCGCTCTCGGGCAACTGCGGCGCCGCCTGCTTGCCGGGCATCTTGCGGAACAGCGCGCGATCATCGGGGCCGAACGCCCAGCGCCACAGCACGAAGCAATAGACCGCGCCGATCGCGGGGATGCCGAACACCAGTTCGGTCCATTCGAAGCGCTTCGGCGTCGCGGTGAAGAGCGAGCCGACCACGATCGCGGCGAGGATCGCCCACACGAACGGCCAGCGCCAAGCCCAGGCGCGCTGTTTCAGCAGATGTGTCAGCAGGGTCGCCTTGATGATCGAGGTGATCGTCAGCGAGAGCATCAGCGCCAGTGCCGGCCCCGCTGCCTGATAAGCGGTCGGCCAGTCCATTCCACGCATCACGAGGATGAACGCAAAGCTGAGGGCGACCTGCACGCACAGCATCACTACCGAAATCGCCAGGTTCACGTGCCGCGCGATGTAGACGAGCGTCGATTCGCATACCGCGCCTGTCGAGGCGAGTACCTCGGCGGTGAGCAGGAAGCCCATCGCCGCGGTGCCCGAAACGAACAGGGGCCCGATCAGCCCCATCACCGCCTCGCCGGGGATCGAAAGCATCAATGCGATGCCCGCCTGCGCGGCCATGATCCAGAACGCGACCTGCCGCACCTGCTGCGCCACCGCCGCGCGATCGCCCGCCGCAAGACTCTGCGTCACCACCGGGCCGAGGATCGGATCGAAGCTGGTCTTCAGCTTCTGCGGCAGGCTCGCGACCTGCTGCGCCATGTAATAGATGCCGACGATCTTCGGCTCGAACATCACGCCAAGGATGAAGCGATCGACATTGCGCGACCCCCATTCCAGCGCGTCGGCGCCGGCGAGCGGTGCGTTACGCCGCGCCATCGACCAGAGCGTCACCGGATGCGGATGCCAGCCGCGCGGCAGGCCGTAGGTGCGGATAAAGGGGATGAGCGAAGCGGTGCAGGCCATCGCCATCGACGCCATGTAGGCGAGCGTCAGTCCATCATGCTTGGAGACGAAATAGAACGCTGCGGCGCCGATGCTGATCGTCCACGGCTCGACGATCGCCCGTGCGCGCACCGTAGCCTTTACGTTATGACGATAAGCAAGCGCGGCGAGGCTGATGTCCGACCAGGCGACCGCGAAGGTGATGCACGGCAGCACGCGGTCCATGCCGGCGGTCTGACTGTCCGGGTACATGACCTGCGGGAAAGCGATCAGGATGCCGCTCGCGATCAGCGCGGTGATCAGCGCCACCACCAACGCATCCCACGCGACATGCGTATGCGGGCGATCTGTGTTCGACAGCGCCTGCGCCAGCCCACGCTTGAGCCCCAGGGTGGCGACCAGCGCCGCCAGTTCGACGACCACTACCGCGAGCGCGAACCGCCCCACCGCTTCCGCGCCGTAGAGCCGCCCGGCAATGAACAGGAACGGCAGCCGCGCGAGCAGCCGCAGCACGAACCCGCCGATATTGGTCCGCCCGCCCTTGGCGAGCGCAGCGATGTCGTCGGGGGCGGCCGTCATGCGAATATCCTCCCCTCCCTTTCAGGGAGGGGGCGGGGGTGGGTGGCGTGCTCGTGATGCGGAAGGAATCGGGTCTTGGGTTGCCGTACCTCCCGGCCTCGACCCACCCCCAGCCCCTCCCTGAAAGGGAGGGGAGTAATTGAAACATGCTCGCTCAATGCGCCGCGCCCCAACTCGGGCCGGTGCCGATCTCCACCGCGAGTGGCACGCTGAGCGTCACCGCAGGCGCGGCCGCCGTCGCCATCACATGCTCGATCACCGGCTTGGCCGCCTCGACTTCGGCATCGGGCACTTCGAACACCAGTTCGTCATGCACCTGGAGCAGCATCTTCGTGCCGGTCAGCCCCGCTTCGGCGAGCGCCGGGCCGATCCGCGCCATCGCGCGCTTGATGATGTCGGCGCTGGTGCCCTGGATCGGCGCGTTGATCGCGGCGCGCTCCGCCCCTTGGCGCACGTGCTGGATCGGCGCCCTGATCTGCGGGAACCACGTCTTCCGGCCGAACAAAGTCTCGGTATAGCCCTTGGCCCGCGCACCCTCGAGCGTCTCGTTGATATAGGCCGAGATGCCGGGGAAGCGGTCGAAATAGCGCGAGATCATCGCCTGCGCCTCGTCCGCGTCGATCTCCAGCCGCCCGGCCAGGCCCCAGCGCGAGATGCCGTAGAGGATCGCGAAATTGATCGTCTTGGCGCGGCCGCGCGTGTCGCGATTAACCTCGCCGAACAGCTCCTTCGCCGTCGCGGCGTGGATATCCTCGCCGCGCAGGAACGCATCGCGAAGCGCCGGCACGTCGGCCATGTGCGCCGCCAGCCGCAGTTCGATCTGGCTGTAGTCGGCGGCAAGGATGACATGACCCGGCTCGGCGATGAAGGCGTCGCGGATCTGGCGGCCGATCTCGGTGCGGATTGGGATGTTCTGCAGGTTCGGCTCGGTCGAGGAGAGCCGCCCGGTCTGCGCGCCGGTCAGCGAATAGCTGGTATGGACGCGGCCGGTGTCGCGATCGATCTGCTGCTGCAGCGCGTCGGTATAAGTCGATTTGAGCTTCGAGAGCTGGCGCCAGTCGAGCACCAGACCGGCGATCGCCACGCCCTCCGCCTTCATCTTCTCGAGCACGGTGACATCGGTCGAATAGGCGCCGGATTTGCCCTTCTTGCCGCCCTTCAGCCCCATCTTGTCGAAGAGGATCGCACCGAGTTGCTGGGTCGATCCGATCTGGAACGGCTGGCCGGCCTCGGTCTGGATCTCCTCCTCCAGCCGCGCCATGTCCTGGGCGAACTGGCCGGACAGGCGTGAGAGCTGGTCGCGATCGACCTTGATCCCGGCGCGCTCCATCCCCGCGACGACCGGGATGATCGGGCGGTCGACCATCTCGTAGACCCGCGTCGCGCCTTCATAGGCCAGCCGTGGCTTGAACCGCGTCCACAGCCGCCAAGTCACGTCGGCATCCTCGCCGCCATAGCGCGTCGCCTCGGGCAGCGGCACCTGCGCGAAGCTGATCGCTTTCTTGCCCGTGCCGGTCACGTCCTTGAAGCTGATGCAGGTATGTTCGAGCGTGGCGTGCGCGACCTCGTCCATGCCGTGCCCGGCGAGCGACTGGCCGGCATCGAGATCGAAGCTCATCACCATCGTATCGTCGATCGGCGCGACGTCCATGCCGTGGCGGATCAGGACGTTGAGATCGTATTTGATGTTGTGCCCGATCTTGAGAACGCCCGGATCGAGGAGCAGCGGCTTGAGCAGGCGCGCCACGTCGCCCAGCGGCAATTGCGGCGGGACTTCGCCAAACATATCGTCGCTGCTGCGGTGGCCGATCGGGATATAGCAAGCGCGGCCGGGCTTGGTTGCGAGACAAATGCCGATGAGGTTGGCCGCTACGCTATCGAGCGAGTCGGTCTCGGTATCGATCGCGATCGTGCCGCTGGCATGGCTCTCGGCGACCCACGCCTCCAGCCGCTCGATCGTCGTCACGGTCTCATAGGCATTGCAGTCGATCGGCGGGAGCTCGACGAAATCGGGCGTCGCGGCCGCGACCTCGCCGACCGCGGCGGCGACTGGGTCGGGCGTCTCGCGGCCCGGCGCGTGCGCCGCCATGCGCGACAATAAGGTCTTGAACCCCTGATCCTCGAGGAACGCGCGCAAAGGCTCGGGCGGAATTCCCTCCAGCTTCAGTTCGTCGAGCGTGTGCGGCACCGCCGTATCGGTGTGGAGCGCGACGAGCTTGCGCGATAGCCGCGCCATCGCCTCGTGCTCGATCAGATTGTCGCGCATCTTCGATGGCTTCATGCCCGGCGCGGCGGCCAGCACGGCGTCGAGATTATCGTACTCGACGATCAGCTTGGCGGCGGTCTTTGCGCCGATCCCAGGCACGCCGGGCACGTTATCGACCGTGTCGCCCATCAGCGCGAGCACGTCGCCGAGCTGATCGGGCCGCACGCCGAATTTCGCCTCGACATATTCCGCGCCGCGCCGCTCGTTCTTCATCGTGTCGAGCATGTCGACGCCGGGCTGGATGAGCTGGGCGAGATCCTTGTCCGAACTGACGATTGTCACGTCCCACCCCGCCTCGACGGCGCGGCAGGTATAAGTGGCGATGATGTCGTCGGCCTCGAACCCGTCCTCCTCGATGCACGGCAACGAGAAGGCGCGGGTCGCCTCGCGGATCAGCGGGAATTGCGGGATCAGGTCTTCGGGCGGCGGCGGGCGCTGCGCCTTGTATTTGTCGTAGAGGTCGTTGCGGAAGGTGTGTGATCCCTTGTCGAGCACCACCGCGAGATGGGTCGGCCCTTCCGCCTTGTCGAGCGCGTCGGCGAGCTTCCACAGCATCGCGGTATAGCCGTAGACCGCGCCCGCCGGGACGCCGTGCCGGTTGGTCAGCGGCGGCAGCTGATGATAGGCGCGGAAGATGTAGCCGGAGCCGTCGACGAGATAGAGGTGGGGCATCGGCTTCGCGTCTAGCAGGGACGTCCGCGCGATGCGAGCGGCGCGCGACATCCGGGCGCAATCCGGACGCGATCAATGACTTGCATACAGACTCGGAAAATCGGGCCGGTCAGCCCGGGAACACGCTCGCAGCAGAGGGGCGGTGATTGGCCACCACGCTCGCCACCACCGCCTGCATCAGCGCCTGGCGCACGCGGATCGGCTGCGGCGTGTCGCCGATCATCACCGCGATCGTGTAGGCGCGGCCGTCGGGCGCGATCAGGATGCCGACATCGTTATAGCCGGCGGTGCGGCTGCCCAGATCCTGGCCGGTGCCGGTCTTGTGCCCGAACTGCCAGCCGGCCGGCACCGCGCCGCGCATGCGTTGCGGACCCGTGCGCGACGATTCCATCGTGCCGATCAGATAATCGGTCGAGGCCTTGGAGAGCAGCCGCCCGCGCTTCAGCTCGGCCAGCGCGGCGGCGATCGCCGAGGGCGCGGCACCGTCGAGCGGATCGGCGACATAGGATTCGAACGCCGCCAGCCGTGCCGTCATCGGCAGGCGCGCGCGGGCACGGGTGAAGCTGTCGCCGAACGCATATTCGGGCTTCCAGGTCAGCCCGGCGGTCTGGCTCTGCAGCAGCTTTTCGCCGGGGCCGAAGCGGATGTTGCCGAGATGCTTGCGCGCGATGAACTCGCGCACCGCCTGCGGGCCGCCGACATAGCGCAGGAGCTTGTCGTTGCAGGTGTTGTCGCTCATCGTCAGCGCGCGGTGCAGCACTTCGCCGACGGTGGTGTGATAGCCGTCGCCCTTCACCAATGCCGCGACCGGCTGGTGGAAGAGCGTGAAATCGTCCTTGGTGATGGTCAGCGGATCGTCGAGCGTCAGCCGCCCGGAATCGCGGAAATCGAGCACCGTCATCGCCACCCAGAGCTTGGAGACGCTCTGCTGCGGCATGCGCTGGTCGCCATTGCTGGAGACCGCCCAGCCATCATCCACGCTGTCCACCGCTATGCCGACGCGGCCGTCGAAATCGTGGCCGAGCTGCGCGATGTTGGCGGCGAGCGCGGCAGGCGGCCTGGGCTTGGGTGCGGGGGGCGGAGGAACCGGAACGACCACGCTGTAGGCCGGCGGCGCCGGCGGGATCAGCGCGAGCCGGCCGGACGGCGCATGGCTTGGCCCGCACGCGCACAAGGCTGTCGTCAGGCCGAGCGACGCGACGAGGCGCCTACGCGTGAAGAAACCGGATGCGACCATGACCCAACAAACGCCCAAAACCCCGTATCAGCCGACCTTAATGACGGATTCGCGTTGAGAAATCCCTGATTGGCCATGCTGCGGTGAACGCTGGCTGAAGCGCGGTGAAGCGAATCGCGGCGCAGGCCTATGGAATCGTTCAGGGAATCACGGCACCAGGATCGTGTCCACCGCGACCGGCAATGTCTCTGGATAATCCAGCGTATAATGCAGCCCGCGGCTTTCGTGGCGATGCAGCGCCGATTTGACGATCAGATCGGCGGTCTGGAGCAGGTTGCGCAGCTCGATCAGATCGGGCGTGACGCGGAAATGGCCGTAATAATCGCCGACTTCATCGGTCAGCAGCTTGATGCGGTGTTGCGCGCGTTCGAGCCGCTTCGTGGTGCGGACGATGCCGACATAATTCCACATGAAGCGGCGGATCTCGGTCCAGTTCTGCTTGATCACCACTTCCTCGTCGGAATCGGTGACGCGGCTTTCGTCCCACAGCCGGATCGGCGGCGGCGCGGCGAGCGCTTCCCAATGCGCGTCGACATGCTTCGCCACCGCTTCGCCGAACACGAAGCATTCGAGCAGCGAATTGGAGGCGAGGCGGTTGGCGCCGTGCAGCCCCGACTGGGTGCATTCGCCCGCCGCATAGAGATTGGGCAGATCGGTGCGCCCGTCACGATCGATCAGGATGCCGCCGCAAGTATAATGCTGCGCGGGGACGACCGGGATCGGCCCCGTCGTCATGTCGATGCCGAGGCCGATCAATTTCTCGTAGATGTTGGGAAAATGCCCCTTCACGAACTCGGGCGGCATATGGCTGATGTCGAGATGGACGTAATCGAGCCCGTAGCGCTTGATCTCGGCGTCGATCGCGCGGGCGACCACATCGCGCGGCGCGAGCTCCATCCGCGCGGGATCGTAATAGGTCATGAAGCGCTTGCCCGTGGTCGGATTGATCAGCCGCCCTCCCTCGCCGCGCACCGCCTCGGTGATCAGGAAGTTCTTGACCTCCAGATTGTAAAGGCAGGTCGGGTGGAACTGCATCATCTCCATGTTCGAGATGCGGCAGCCGGCGCGCCACGCCATCGCGATGCCGTCCCCGGTCGCGCCGCGCGGCGCGGTGGAGAACAGGTAGGTGCGCCCCGCTCCACCCGTCGCCAGCACGGTGGCACGCGCGGTATACAGTTCGACATGGCCCGAATTGCGGTTGACCGCGTAGACTCCCCAGACATTGCCCGCGCCCGAATAGCGCATCTCGTGGCGTCCGGTGGCGAGATCGATCGCCACCATGTCGGGCACGAGCGTGATGTTGGGATGCGCCTCGGCCGCGCGTTGCAGCGCTTCCTGCACTGCCCAGCCCGTCGCGTCGTTGACATGAACGATGCGGCGATGGCTGTGCCCGCCCTCGCGCGTCAGGTGCAGCGTGTCGCCTTCGTGATTGAACGGCACGCCCAGCTCTTCCAGCCGGGCGATCGCGCGCGGCGCGTTCTCGACCACGAACTCGACGATCGCGCGGTCGTTCAGCCCCGCCCCGGCGATCATCGTATCCTCGATATGGCTTTCGAACGTGTCGCCCGGCTCCAGCACCGCGGCGATCCCGCCCTGCGCCCAGGCGGTCGAGCCCTCGTTGAGCGCGCCCTTGGCGAGCACCGTCACCTGGAAGCGGTCTGCGAGATTGAGCGCCGCGGTGAGTCCCGCGGCACCGGAGCCGATGATCAGGATGTCGGAACTGTGCGCGTCGGCCATGGACTACTCCGTTCGACTCGCGCCTAAGCGCGAAACGGCAGACGACGCAAATCGGGACGCGAGCCGATTTGCGGCGAACCGAGCGGAACCGTTCGAGGCGCGGCGGATTTCCGCATCCCGATGACTATCCGATCCAAGGCAGATCGTGTCCGCGACCGCGCCGCCCGCCTGCGCCGCGAAGCTCTCAACTGTCTGTCGATCGCGATCAGCGCGCGCGACGGCGGCGATGCGGCGCAACTGATCGACGAGGCGCAGCGGCTGATCCGGCGCTCGGCCGAACTGGGCGAGATGCCCGGCTAGACTCCGCTCGTTTCGTGCGCGTTCATGCGGGCGTTGCTACTGGAATATGGTCGCGATTCTGGGAGGTTGGCATGCACGGACTGCGGATCGTTCTTTTGGCCACCGCCTTGTCCGCCAGTCCGGCACTGGCGCAGCGCGTAAACACTTATACCGGCATCAATGTCGAGACGGTGGCGCGGGCGCCCGATATGAGCATCCGCGGTGAGATCGGGCAGATCGACGATTCGATCCGCGACGGCCGGCGCAGCGGCCAGCTGACGCGCAGCGAAGCGAGCCGGCTGCGCCGCGAAGGACGGCAGATCGAGGTGCTGGAAGATCGCTTCGGCAGCGACGGGCTGTCGAGCGACGAGCAGGCCGAGATCGACAATCGCACCGCTGTGCTCAACGATCAGGTGATCGCCGCGCGCACTGCCGGAGCGGGAAGGAACTAGGCGCCGGCTGCGCGCGTCAGGTTGAGGAACACGTCCTCCAGGTCCGCCTCGCGGGTCGAGACATCGACGATGCCGAGCCCGTCGGCCTGCACCGCCGCCAGCACCTGCCCGGCATTCGCACGATCCTTGCGATAGGTGATCTCGAGCACGCGCTCGCCCTTCAGCGCGATCTTCTCGAAGCTCGGATCGACCGGCGTTGCGCCCACGTCGCGATCGACCGTCACCGCCACCACCTTCTCCTGCGCCATACCGACGAGCGCACGGGTCGGCTCGTTGGCGATCAATTTGCCGTGGTTGATGATCGCGATCCGGTCGCACAGCTGCTCAGCCTCTTCGAGATAGTGCGTGGTCAGCACCACCGTCACGCCTTGCTCATTCAGCTGGCGGACATAGGCCCAGAGCTGCTGGCGCAGTTCGATGTCGACGCCCGCGGTCGGCTCGTCGAGCACCAGCACGGGCGGCGAATGCACCATCGCCTTGGCCACCATCAGCCGCCGCTTCATGCCCCCCGAAAGCGTGCGGGCATAGGCGTTGGCCTTATCCTCCAGATGCACGGCGCGGAGCAGTTCCATCGTCCGCCGCTTGTCCTTCGGCACGCCGTAGAGGCCGGCCTGGATTTCCAGCGTCTCGAACGGCGTGAAGAACGGATCGAACAGGATCTCCTGGTTGACGATCCCGATCGAGACCTTGGCGTTGCGCGGATGCTGGTCGATGTCGAAGCCCCAGATCGACGCGCTGCCGCTGGTCTTGTTGACGAGTCCGGCAAGGATGTTGATCAGCGTCGACTTGCCCGCACCGTTGGGGCCGAGCAGCCCGAAGATCGATCCGCGCGGTACCTCGAACGACACGTCGTCGAGCGCGCGCTTGCCGCCCGCATAGGTCTTGGAGAGCGTGCGGATGTCGATCGCGGCCTGGGTCATGGGCGCGCAGATAGGCCTCTCGCCCGCAACCGCCAAGCACGATTGAAGCGCGCGCCGTCGCTTGCTATCGCGCACCCATGCTGCCGCCGCCTCAGATCACCCGCGTCTCCCATCGCCGCGTCGCCTGCGACGGCGCGCAGGACGGCATCGCCACCGCGCTCGGCCATCCGCGCATCTTTCTCGAGATCGACGAGGAAGGCTACGCCGATTGCGGCTATTGCGACCGCCGCTTCGTGCTGATCGGCGGCCCGGCGGACGGCGCCGATCCGGCGGCGCTGCACGATCATGGGGATGGTCAGGACAGCTGAGGCTCCTATGACACTCGCTGCAGATCCTCGTTCGTTCCTTTACCGCGATGCGCTGACCCCGGACGCCGCGCAGGCGCTGACCGCATCCGTGCTGGCCAAGGCCGACGACGGCGAGCTTTATCTGCAATATCGCAAGGCCGAGGCGTTCGGCTTCGACGACGGGCGGCTGAAGACCGCGAGCTACGACACGCATTCGGGCTTCGGCCTGCGCGCCGTCTCGGGAGAGACGACCGCCTTCGCGCATGCCAACGAGCTGAGCGAGGCGGCGATCAAGCGCGCCGGCGAGACGATGGCGCTGATCGATCCGTCGCAAGGACCGAAGGCCGCGCCGCCGCAGGGCACCAACCGCCACCTTTATACCGAGGCCGATCCGCTCGATCTGGTGCCGTTCGCCGACAAGGTGAATCTCTGCCAGGCGATCGACGCGGCAGCGCGGGCGCGCGATCCGCGCGTCGCGCAGGTCTCGGTCTCGCTGTCGGGCACGTGGAGCGTGGTGGAGATCGTCCGGCCCGACGGCTTCGTCGCCACCGACGTGCGGCCGCTGGTGCGATTGAATGTTTCGATCGTGGTCGAGGCGAACGGCCGGCGCGAGACGGGCAACTTCGGGATCGGCGGGCGCCATCTCTATGAGTCGCTGTTCGATCCCAAGACGTGGAACCGTGCGATCGATGAGGCGCTGGCGCAGGCGCTGGTCAATCTCGACTCGGTCGATGCGCCTGCGGGGGAGATGACCGTTTTGCTCGGGCCGGGCTGGCCCGGCATCCTGCTGCACGAAGCGATCGGCCACGGGCTGGAAGGCGATTTCAATCGCAAGGGCACCTCGGCCTTTTCGGGCCGGATCGGCGAGCGCGTCGCGGCGCCGGGCGTAACGGTGATCGACGACGGATCGATCATGGATCGCCGTGGTTCGCTGTCGATCGATGACGAAGGCACGCCGACGCAGGAGAACATCCTGATCGAGGACGGCATCCTGAAGGGCTATATCCAGGACCGGCTCAACGCGCGGCTGATGGGCGTCGCGCCCACCGGCAACGGCCGCCGCGAATCGTTCGCGCACGCGCCGATGCCGCGCATGACCAACACCTTCATGCGGGGGGGCAAGGACGATCCCGCCGAGTTGCTGAGCCGCGTAAAGAAGGGCATCTTCGCCAAGGCGTTCGGCGGCGGGCAGGTCGATATCGTCTCGGGCAAGTTCGTCTTCTCCTGCACCGAGGCGTACAGGATCGAGGACGGCAGGATCGGCGCGCCGATCAAGGGCGCGACGCTGATCGGCGACGGCCCGAGCGTGCTGACCAAGGTGACGGGGATCGGCAACGACTTCGCGCTCGACGAAGGCATCGGCATGTGCGGCAAGGGCGGGCAGAGCGTGCCGGCCGGCGTGGGGCAGCCGACCTTGCTGGTCGATGGGCTGACGGTCGGCGGGACGGCGGTCTGAGGGCTCAGAAGCCCGAGATCAGCATGTCGAGCGCGGCCTTGATCTCGTATTCGTGATCGATCAGCGTATCGACTCTGGCCTCGATGTCCCGAACGTCGATGCCGCGGGCGAGCGGGGTCATCATCGTCATCTCGATGCCGCCAATCATGAAAACAGGCGTCAGCCGCTTCAACATAACTCGATCGGTCTCGCGGAGCGGCACGACGAAGCGCGTCGGCAAATCTTCCAGCAGGTCCGACTGGCAGTCTACGACGACGGCGCCACCTGTGACCCTATAGACGTCGAACTGGGCCATCAGAGAACGCGCAAATGCGCCAGTGGATCGCCGTGCTTTTCGTACCAGCGATTCCATCCTTCCAGCGCCTCGCGGTTTTCTTCCTGCCAGCGCCGCCCCTGCTCGGCTTTCGTCGCCTTGCGGAGCGCTTCCTCGCTCACTTGCGACAGATTGATTCCTGCTTCGCGCGCCGCGGCCACTACACCGGTGTCGATCGAGAGGTTGACCGATTTGCGCTTGCCCGAGCCGATGCGATCATGTTTCATGCGCGCAAGTTATGCGCATGATCCGCGCGCGTCAATTCGGAGCATTATATGAGCCTCGTCGAACTCGGCCGCTTCGATCGCAACGAGGCGATGATCCTGATCGGGCGGCTGGAGTCCGAAGGGATCGAGGCGGTCGCGTTCGATGCCGGGGCGAGCATCGCCGACGGCAGCTATCTGCTCATTCCGGTGCGGGTGATGGTCGATGAAGACGATGAGGCCACAGCGCGCGAAATCCTGCGCCATCCAAGCTGATCGCAGCTGCCCGATTCTTGGGCAGCCTTTCGCATCTGCACAAAATTTAATGCCTCCGAAACACTTCATGACGCGATTCCGGGCGGAATCGCGCCTTTTCGAATCTGGCACGCGCGTTGCGAAGCATGTCCCCGGGTTCAAGGAAAGGGGGCGCGATGAAACTCGTCATAGCCATCATCAAGCCGTTCAAGCTCGACGAGGTGCGCGAAGCGCTGACCGAGATCGGGGTGAACGGCATGACCGTCACCGAGGTGAAGGGCTTCGGCCGCCAGAAAGGGCAGACCGAAATCTACCGCGGCGCGGAATACAGCACCAACATGGTGCCCAAGATCAAGATCGAGGTGGTCTGCCCGGCCGATCTCTCCGACCGCCTGGTCGAGGCGATCCAGGCGTCCGCCAACACCGGCGCGATCGGCGACGGCAAGATCTTCGTGCTCGATGTCGGCCAGGCGGTGCGCATCCGCACCGGCGAGACCGACGCGACCGCGCTCTAAGGGAAAGGGGAACCATGACACTTTCGACCAGGATCATGGCCGGGCTCGGCACCGTCGGTATCGCGACGTTGCTCAGCCACCCGGCCCTCGCGCAGGCGGCCGCAGCGGCACCCGCGCCCACCGTCAACAAGGGCGACACCGCGTGGATGATGACGTCCACCTTGCTCGTTCTGATGATGATCGTGCCCGGGCTTGCACTCTTCTATGGCGGCCTCACCCGGGCCAAGAACATGCTTTCCACGATGACGCAGATCGGCGCGGTCGCCGCGCTGGCGATGCTGATCTGGGTGATGTGGGGTTACTCCATGGCCTTCGGCGATGGGGGCGGCGAATATATTTCCGGCTTCGGCAAGGCGTTCCTCAAGGGAATCACGCCGGATTCGACCGCCGCGACCTTCACCGCGGGCGTGGCGATTCCCGAATATGTCTTCGTCTGCTTCCAGATGACCTTCGCCGCGATCACCGTGGCGCTGGTGCTCGGATCGGTGGTCGAACGGATGAAGTTCTCCGCGGTGATGGTGTTCGGCGCGGTCTGGCTGACGATCGTCTATTTCCCAATCGCACACATGGTGTGGGCGTCGGGCGGCAAGTTCTTCAAGATGGGGGCGCTCGATTTCGCCGGCGGTACGGTGGTGCACATCAATGCCGGCGTCTCGGCGCTGGTCGCCGCCTTGATCCTGGGCAAGCGCATCGGTTATCCGACCGAGCGCATCGTGCCGCATTCGCTGGCCATGACCGGGATCGGCACCGGGCTGCTCTGGGTCGGGTGGTTCGGGTTCAACGCCGGGTCGGCGCTGGAAGCCAACGGCTCGGCCGGCCTCGCGATGATCAACACCTTCGTCGCCACCGCTTCGGCGGGCCTGGTCTGGATGCTGGTCGAGCGCCTCAACGGGCACAAAGGCTCGGCGCTAGGCTTCTGCTCGGGCATCGTCGCGGGTCTCGTCGCGGTGACGCCGGCGGCGGGCAATTCCGGACCGTTCGGCGCGATCGTGCTCGGCGCGGTCGCCTCGGCGGTCTGTTACTACGCCGTCTCGGTGCTCAAGCCCAGGCTCGGCTATGACGACGCGCTCGACGCGTTCGGCGTGCACGGCATCGGCGGCATGATCGGCGCGCTCGGCACCGGCATCGTCTATGCGCCGTCGCTCGGCGGCCCCGGCAAGGCCGATTTCGACATGGGGCATCAGCTCGTCGTCCAGCTCGCGACGGTCGCGACGACGATCGTGTGGGCGGCGGTCGGCACGGTCATCGCGATCTATATCGCCAAGATCGTCACCGGTCTGCGTGTCGCTCCGGATGTCGAGCGTGAAGGCCTCGACCTCGGCGAGCATGGCGAGCGCGCCTACAATTGATCCGATCGGGGTGGACCCGTGGTCCGCCCCCAAAGACGTTCCTCCTGCGGACGACCTCAAGGCCGGTGCGGCAACGCACCGGCCTATTTTTAACGTTGTGGCGACGGGGCGACTTCGCGAATCTCGACGTCGCAAATTTTGGAGGAGGAATAGGATCGCATGGTGAACGCGGGCGTCAGAACCATTCACCGCAGGACGCCGGAATCGGCGGCGATGGCCGCCGAAGTCAAACGCGCGATGGCGATCACCGCCAGGATCAATCGCCTGGCCCATGACGACGCTGTCGAGGTGCGTGCGCTGTTCGGCGAGCTGGTCGGGCAGGCGCTGGACGACGGCTTCCTGTTGATACCGCCTTTCTACGCGACCGGCGGCACCGGCACGCGCATCGGGCGCAACGTCTTCATCAACCAGAATTGCACCTTCTACGATCTGGGCGGGATCACGATCGGCGACGAGGCGATGATCGGGCCGAACGTCAGCCTGATCACGTCCGGTCACCCCCTTGACCCGGCAGAGCGGCGCGCCTTCGTCACCGCGAAGCCGATCGTGATCGGGCGCAACGTGTGGATCGCGTCGGGCGCGACGATCATCGGCGGCGTGACCGTCGGCGAGAACGCGGTCGTGGCGGCGGGTTCGGTCGTGACGAAGCATGTTCCGCCGAACACGCTCGTTGGCGGCAATCCGGCGTACGTCATCCGCGCGATCGGCGATGATTGAAGGCGTCCTGACCAAGCCCCACCAGCGCGATTTTCTTGACTCCGCGAGAGGGCTTCCCTAGATGCCCCGCCTTCTCCCTATCGTCGTTTTGCGAAGGAAAGCCGTTCATGGCGCGCGTCACCGTCGAAGATTGCGTCGACAAGATTCCCAACCGTTTCGATCTCGTTCTGCTTGCAGCCCAGCGCGCGCGCCAGGTGTCGGGCGGGGCCGAGCTGACGATCGATCGCGATCGCGACAAGAATCCGGTCGTCGCGCTACGCGAGATCGCCGAGCAGACCGTGAAGTCGGCCCATCTCGAGGAAGCTCTGGTCTCCAGCCTGCAGCGCGTGCAGGTCGACGACGACGACGCGCCCGACGCGATCGGTTCGCTCTCGGCCTCGGCCGAGGCGCTCCGCCTGACGGCCGCCGCGCCGCCGCGGAACCAGAATCTGGGCGGGGATTACGACGGCTGAGATTTGCGATAGCCGATTGCATCGAGCATCGGCCAAACCGTTTCTCATTGTGGCGAAAAATTGCCAAAGAGCCCGCGAAGCTGTTCGCGGGCTCTTTGCTTGTGGGAACGATTTACTGGCGCTGCAGATTTTGGCGTCGTGTCACTTAGCTATTGATTAAAAGCCGGAAAGAGCTTCTCCTGCAGCCGAAGGGAGAGCGCCCTTGCCTCGCTGTCGGTCGTATATCGTCATATGGCCATGGGCGTGGGTTTCCTCGCTGCCATGATGAGTATTTCCGCTGCTTCAGGGCAGCAGTCACCAGCGCATAAGCCGCTTTCCGCAACGTCGTCAGCCGCTATTCAAGGCAAATCGTCCAAGACGCCATCGGACGTGGTCGTGGTCGTTGTCGGCGTCCCGGACGGTCCCTATCCCGTGCAAATTCATCCTCCGAGCAATTTCGGCACCCAGTTGGCATTTGCGCGGCGCGCAAGTTCCGATGCTCATTTTTTCGCCAAGTGCGTCAAAGCCAAAGACAACAAGCTTCTACGCGAATTGATCGACGGCAGACCCAATCGATATCCCAGAGTGGAGGGAATGGACGAACTGGCTCGTGACTACTCTGCCTGCTATCCTGGCTTCGATCCGTTTTATGCATGGAAGGGAAAGCGTTACGGTGAATGCGATCCCAGAGGGGAATTCGACCCCATATTAGAAAAGAAGCACGGGCAGTCGAATGTCGTTGGCGCACGTACCGAGCGAGTAATTTGTCAGGCTTTCTACAATCGTGGTGCGCTGGTCGAGAAGGTGCTTAGTGAATATGCGCCGGATCTGTCATTCACCTCCGAGCAGTTGTTTTCTCCTGCTGTATTGAAACGATTTCATGAAAGGGAAGACTGGTTTAACACGACAAGAACGAAGCAGGAGCGTGTCTACTCCGAGGTTGTTAGCTGCCTCATAGCGATTCATCCGCAATGGGCGTTGGCCTCGCTCAAGACCACCCCGAACAGCGATGCGGAAGCGAAGCTTCGCGCTGCTATGATCGGAACAACGCCTGAATGCGTGGGAGGTGCGAAACAAGTGGAGGTCGATCCTTTCCAGTTTCGGGTGTATCTCGTCGATGAAATCTATTCTTGGGCCGTCGCGCTTCGAGGAACGGATTCGCTCATACCGCTCGATTGATCCCTTTGCGGATGACACTGCGTCGGAAGGCCGGCCATATGGCGTTCAATTGCGCATTGCACCTTGATGACGGTCGCCCAAGACCAGCTCCGGCCCGTTGCACCTTGTTCCCTTGAACCCCTGCGCCACGACGAACCACTCCACGCTCTCTTTGCGGCTGGCCGGCGGCTTGGCGTGCTTCACCGTCTTGAAGTTGCGCTTGAGCTCGGCGACCAGGCTCGCATCGGCGCCGCCCGCGAAGACCTTGGCGACGAAGCTCCCGCCCGGCTCGAGCACCTCGATCGCGAAGGCCAAGGCGGCCTCGACCAAGCCCATCGTCCGTAATGCATCGGTCTGCGGGTGGCCGACGGTGTTCGCCGCCATGTCCGACAATACCAGGTCGGGCGCGCCGCCCAGCTCCGCCATCAGGCGTTCGGGCGCGGCGTCGTCCATGAAATCCATCTGCAGGATGGTAGTGCCGTCGATCGGATCGACCGGCAGCAGGTCGATGCCGACGATCGCGGCCTTGGGCACTTGCCGCCGCACCACCTGGCTCCAGCCGCCCGGCGCCATGCCCAGATCGATCACCCGCCGACTGCCCTTCAGAAAGCCGAAGCGCTCGTCGAGTTCGGTCAATTTATAGGCCGCGCGGCTGCGATAGCCTTCCGCCTTGGCGCGGCGGACATACGGATCGTTCAGCTGCCGCTCGAGCCAGCGCGTCGATTGCGCGGTGCGCTTGCGCGCGGTCTTGACGCGCACCCGGAGCCCGCCGCCATCCTTGCTCATAAGCGTGCTCCGCCCATCAGGCGCCGGAGAATGCCCTCGCGGATGCCGCGATCGGCGACGCCCAGCCGCTCGGCCGGCCACAGATCGAGGATCGTCTCGAGAATCGCGCATCCCGCCACCACCAGATCGGCGCGCTCGGTGCCGATGCACGGGAAGGTTGCGCGCTCGCTCAGGTCCATGCCGGAGAGTTCGGTGCTGATCCGGCGCATCGAGGCGGCGGGCACGATCAGCCCGTCGACCGCGCTGCGATCGTAATGCTTGAGTTCGAGATGCACGCTGGCGAGCGTCGTCACCGTGCCGCTGGTGCCGAGCAGCCGCGGCCGCTCGATCCCGCGCGGCAGGCGCGCAGCGAACCCGGCAAAGCTCTCCGCGACGAGACCGCGCATCCGCGCGTAAGCCGCCAAACGCCCGTCGCGGCCATCGCCGCCGCCGGCATGCTCGGTCAGCGACACGACGCCCCACGGTGCCGAATGCCAGTCGAGCACGCGCGGCACCGGCCCGGCGGTGTCGATCAGCACCAGCTCGGTCGATCCGCCGCCGATGTCGAAGACGAGTGCGGGATCGTCGCCCGGCTCGATCAGCGGATGGCAGCCGAGCACCGCCAGCCGCGCTTCCTCCTCCGCCGAGATGATGTCGAGATGGATGCCGGTCTCTTCATAGGCGCGCGCGATGAATTCGGCGCCGTTCGACGCCTGGCGGCAGGCCTCGGTCGCAACCGAACGTGCCAGCGTGACATTGCGGCGCTTCAACTTGTCGGAGCAGACCTTCAGCGCGGCGATGGTGCGCTCGATCGCCGCGTCGCTCAGCCGTCCGGTCGCGGCCAGCCCCTCGCCGAGCCGGACGATGCGCGAAAAGGCATCGACCACCGCGAAGCCCTGGCCTTGCGGGCGGGCGATCAGCAGGCGGCAATTGTTGGTGCCGAGGTCGAGCGCGGCATAATGGCGCGCATCGGGCCAGCGCTTGCGCGCCGGCTGCGCCGGACGGGCGGGGGCAGGCCCCTGCCGGTACGGCATCTTGGCGGGACGATCCCCCATGCCGTGTGTACTCGCTGTTCTGTTCTGCCGTCGCGGGCTCGCGCCCGTTCGGTGCTTGGCCGCGATGCTACAGCGGCGGGGGGAACGCGGCAAGCCACGGGTTTGGTTGACAGGACCCGGCGCCCCAACTAGAGCGCGCGGCCTCTGGTGCCCCGTCGTCTAAAGGTAAGACTACGGACTCTGACTCCGTCAATTGAGGTTCGAATCCTCACGGGGCATCCACAGATCTCCCTGCTTACCGCCCCTCCGCCAGCAACCCTTTCGCGGTCGGCGTGGTCCAGTCCATGCCGCCGACCATCCGCCACACTTCGTGGCCGGTCGAATCGTAGAGGATGCTGGTCGGCAGGCTGATTTCCGCGCCCGATGTCTGCAGTGCGGTGAGCATCGCGTTGGTCGGGTCGAGATAGGGCTTGATCGCCTTGAGCCCGCCCTTGGCGAAATAGGGTTGCACGCTGCTTGCGCCTTGCAGGTCCTGGCTCACCGTCACCACCTGCAGTCCGGCATCGTCCAGCGCGACGCGGTCGAGCGTCGGCATCTCGGCGACGCAGGGGCCGCACCACGTCGCCCAGAGATTGAGCAGCACCGGCTTGCCGGCGAAGGCGGCAAGGCTGGTCGCGCTGCCGTCGGGCATGGTGAAGCGCGCGGTCGGTGCGGCTTCACCCTTATGGCTGCGGTCGAGGATGCCGATCTTGTCGATCACCACCTTCTCGGTCGTGGTCGTGGTCGTCGTCGTGTCGGTGCTTTGCGTCTTGGCGGTTGCCTTGGCTTGCCCCGCTGCGGAGTCTTGCCTATCGCAGCCGCCGGCGAGCAGGGCCAAGGTCAGCAGCGCAGCTGCCGGAACGCGCGAGGAATTTTTGGACAAGGACAGCTCCAACGCGATGTGGGGCGGGCGCTTCGCCGAAGGGCCTGCCGCGGTGATGCGCGAGATAAATGCCTCGATCCCGTTCGACAAGCGGATGTGGCGGCAGGATATCGCGGGCTCGAAGGCGCATGTCGCGATGCTGGGCGCGCAGGGCATCGTCTCGGCCGAGGATGCGAAGACGATTTCGGACGGGCTCGATCAGGTCGCGGCGGACTATGCGCGCGACGGCGTGCCCGACGATCTGCTGCTCGAAGACATCCATATGCTGACCGAAGCGCGGTTGAGCGAGAAGATCGGAGCCGTAGCCGGGCGGCTGCACACCGCGCGCAGCCGCAACGATCAGGTCGCGACCGACTTCCGCCTGTGGGTGCGCGACGCGATCGACCAGGTCGATGCCGCGCTGGCGGCCTTTCAAGCAGCGTTGCTCGACAGGGCGGAGGAGCATGCCGAGGCGGTGATGCCCGGCTTCACGCATCTGCAATCGGCGCAGCCGGTGACGCTCGGCCATCACCTGATGGCCTATCACGCGATGATCGGCCGCGACCGCAGCCGCTTCGCCGATGCGCGGGCGCGGATGAACCTGTGCCCGCTGGGTTCGGCGGCTTTGGCGGGGACGAGCTTCCCGCTCGATCGCGCGATGACGGCGAAGGCGCTTGGTTTCGAAGGACCGACGGCCAATTCGCTCGACGCGGTGAGCGACCGCGACTTCGCGCTCGATTATCTCGCTTCGGCGGCGCAATGCGCGCTGCACCTGGGCCGCTTCGCCGAGGAATTCGTGCTATGGGCCTCGCAGCCGTTCGGCTTCGTCGCATTGAGCGATCAATGGTCGACCGGCAGTTCGATCATGCCGCAGAAGCGCAATCCCGATGCCGCCGAGCTGGTGCGCGGCCATGCCGGGCGCATCCTCGGCTGCCAGACCGCGCTGATGGTGACGATGAAGGGCCTGCCGCTGGCCTATTCGAAGGATATGCAGGACGACAAGCCGCCGGTGTTCGAGGCGCACGACCTGCTCGCCCTGTCGATCGCGGCGATGACCGGGATGGTCGCGAGCGCCACCTTCCGCACCGATCGGATGCGCGCTTTGGCCGAAAGCGGCTTCGCCACCGCGACCGATCTCGCCGACTGGCTGGTGCGCGAGGGCGGCGTGCCGTTCCGCGAAGCGCACCACATTACCGGCCGCGCGGTGAAACGTGCCGAGGAGCTGGGCGTCGCGCTCGATGCGCTGCCGATTGAGGATCTGAAAGCGATCGATGACCGGATCGACGAACGCGTCTATGGCGTGCTGACGGTCGATGCGTCGGTCGCCAGCCGGACGAGCTTCGGCGGCACGGCGCCGGCCAATGTCCGCGCGGCGATCGCCGCGGCGAGGGAGGAAAAGTGATGAAGGCGTGGATCGCGATCACGGCCGCGCTGGCGCTTGCCGCCTGCGGCGAGGCGAACAGCCTGAAACCCGCGCCGGGCCACGCGCTGCCGGTCGCCCCCTACGGGGCGGCCGCCACGCCGACGCCGAAGCAATTGCTCACCGCCACGCCGCAATCGCGCCCGCAGCGCAGCGACGAAGTGCTGACCAGCTCGGAGAAGCGGCGGAACGACGATTTCGATCTGCCGCCGCCCAACTGAGCCAGCCCGACTGACATCATGGACCATTTCACTCTCAGGGACGGCGCGCTGCACGCCGAGAACGTGCCGCTCGCACGGATCGCGGCCGAGGTCGGCACGCCGGTCTATGTCTATTCGCGCGCGACGCTCGAGCGGCATGCGCAGGTGTTCCGCGCCGGACTCGAAGCGGCAGGCAAGGTGCACCTCGCCTTCGCGGTGAAGGCCAATCCCAACCTCGCGGTGCTGCGCGTGCTCGCCGATTGCGGCTATGGCGCCGATGTCGTCTCGGGCGGCGAGTTGATCCGCGCGCTCGAAGCGGGGATGCGCGCGGAAGACATCGTCTTTTCGGGCGTCGGCAAGACGCGCGCCGAGCTTGCGCTCGGGCTCGGCAAGGCGATCGGCCAGTTCAATCTCGAGCTGGAAGAGGAAGGTGCGGTGCTGGCGGACCTCGCCGCGGCACGCGGGCTCACCGCCAATGCCGTGCTGCGCGTCAATCCCGATGTCGATGCCGGCACGCACGCCAAGATCTCGACCGGCAAGGCGGAGAACAAGTTCGGCGTCGCGATCAGCGACGCGCCGGCGATCTTCGACCGCCTCGCCGGGCGGCCGGGGCTCAATCTGCGCGGGGTGGCGATCCATATCGGCAGCCAGCTGTTCGATCTCGCCCCGCTGGAAGCGGCTTACGAGCGGGTCGGTCGACTGGTCGCCGATCTGCGCGTGGCGGGGCATACGATCACGCATGTCGATCTCGGCGGCGGGCTCGGCGTGCCGTACAAGCCCGGCGATGCGCCGCCTTCTCCGGCGGAGTACGGCGCGATGGTCGCGCGGGCGACGCAGGGCTGGGGCGTCGAACTGATGTTCGAGCCCGGCCGCGTGATCGCGGGCAATGCCGGGGTGCTGGTCACCGAGGTGGTGTGGGTGAAGCCCTCACCGACCAACCCCTGGGTGATCGTCGATGCGGCGATGAACGATCTCGCCCGGCCTGCCCTTTACGATGCCTGGCACGATTTCTCGGCGGTGCGGCCGAACGGCGAGACGATGGTCGCCAACATCGCCGGGCCGGTGTGCGAGAGCGGCGACACCTTCGCCAAGGCGCGCGCGATCGACGCGGTGAAATCGGGCGATCTTGCCGTATTCCGCACCGCCGGCGCGTACGGTGCGACGATGGCCTCGACCTACAACAGTCGCTCGCTGGTGCCCGAGGTGATCGTCGACGGCGATCGCTACGCCGTGGTCGCCGACCGCATCCAGGCGACGACGATCATGGCCGCCGAGCGCGTGCCGGAGTGGCTGAAGGCGTGAGCTGGCACAGCCTGCCGCTGTTCGTGCAGGTGGCGGGCAGGCCGGTCATCCTGGTGGGTGAGGGCGAGGCGGCGGACGCGAAACGGCGTCTGCTCGAACGCGCCGGGGCGATCGTCGTGGGAGAGGATCGCGACGCGCGGCTGGCGATCGTCGCGCTTGCCGATCCCAGGGACGCGGTCGCGCGGCTGAAGAGGCGCGGCGTGCTGGTCAACGTCGTCGATCGTCCCGAACTCTGCGACTTCACCCTGCCTGCGATCGTCGATCGCGATCCGGTGCTGGTCGCGATCGGCACCGGCGGCGCTTCGGCCGGGCTGGCCGCGGCATTGCGCCAACGTCTGGAGGCGATCCTGCCGGCATCGCTTGGCGGTCTGGCCATCGCGCTGCATGCCGCGCGCGAAGCGCTGCGTGCGCGACATCCCGACGCGGCGGAACGGCGTCGGGCGCTTGGTGCCGCTCTCTCGGCGGACGGGCCACTCGATCCTCTGGTCGCCGAAGGCGAGGCGGTGGCGCAATGGCTTGAAAACGGCGGCAAAAGCCTCGAGCTTTCGTTCGTGACGATCCGTCTCGCCTCTGCCGATCCCGATGATCTCACCTTGCGCCAGGCGCGCGCGCTGGCGCAGGCTGATCGCGTATTCCACACCGGAGCCGTGCCGTCCGTCATCCTCGATCGCGCGCGGGCCGATGCGCCGCGGATCGTTTGCATCGGCCCGCCCGTTGAGGCGGGACCGGGCCTTACTGTTTTCGTGGAGATGCCATGAGCGGCTTCGCATACCGGGTTCGCGGCAAGACGGCCGAGCGCGTCGAGATCAAGACCGCGCTCGATTATACCGACGGCTTTGTCTGGGTGCATCTGTCGACCAACAACGAGCACGCCCAGCAGTGGCTGACCGAGACGGCCAAGCTGCCGGACTATGTCGTCGATGCGTTGACCGCGAGCGAGACGCGGCCGCGCTGCGAGGCGATCGGCCACGGCGCCTATATCAACCTGCGCGGGCGCACCGAGGAGGCGATGACCTCGTCCGACCGGCTCGCCTCGATCCGCATGTGGGCGGTCGAGGGCAAGGTCTTTTCGGTCACGCGCAAGACGCTCGTCGCGCTCGAAGCGGTCGAGAAGGCGATGGAGGAGGGGCAGGTGCTGGACCCCGGCGACCTGATCGCCGAAGTCGCCTCCGCGATCACCGCCGATCTCGATCCCGACGTCGCCGAACTGGGCGACGAGCTCGACGATTGCGAGGCCGATCTCGATGCCGACAAGGTGTTCGAGCTGCGCCGCAAGGTGACGCGCGTGCGCGTCCAGTCGATCGGCTACCGCCGCTTCCTTCAGCCGCAGCGCGCCGCGTTGGAGAAGCTCGCCGCCTTGCCGGGCGACTGGCTGCAGGACGACGATCGTATGCACCTGAACACCGCGGCCGACAGCGCGGCGCGCATGGCCGAGGAACTGGAGAGCATCCGCGAGCGCGCCGCACTGACCCACGAAGCGCTGACCGATCTGCGCGCCGAGCAGATCGACAGCCGTGCGCTCCTGATTTCGATCGTCGCGATGGTGTTCCTGCCGCTGACCTTCCTTACCGGCCTCTATGGCATGAACGTCAAGGGGCTGCCCTATGCCGACGAACCATGGGCATTCGATGCCATTACCGGGTTCTGCGCGGCGCTGTCGGCGGGAATCGTGATCTATTTCGTCCAGCGCCACTGGTTCCGGCGTTAGGGCTTAACCCGCTGAGAGCCGCTCGACCTCGTCGTTGAGCGCCTGGATCGAGGCGACCAGCCGCTGGCGGTCGGCGCGCGTTTCGGCGAGCTCGGCGCGTGCCTCGCCCAGCTCGATCGCGCGCGACGCGATCCGCGCATCCAGCGTGGCGTTGGCGCGTTTCAGCTCGGTGATGCGGCGGCTGCGATCGAGCACGCGCTCGATCCGCGCGGTGAGCACTTCGAAGGCGAACGGCTTGGCGACGTGATCGTCGGCACCCGCCGTGAGCGCCTCCACCGCGGCGGCGGGATCGGAACGTCCGGTGACCATGATCACCGGCAGGTCGGCGGTATCGCGGCTGCCGCGAATTTCGGACAGCACATGCAGCCCGGACATGCCGGGCATCACCATATCGAGCAGGATCAGATCGAAACCGCGCGCCGCGATCAGCGCCAGCGCCTCGGGGCCGTTGTCGCACAGCACGGGCAGATAGCCCATATGGCCGAGCCGGCGGCCGAGCACGTTGAGGTTGGTGCGGCTGTCATCGATCGCCAGGATCGTGCGCAGGGGCATACGGCGCGGTGCCGCCTCGCACTGATCGTCGAACCATTCCATTCCGGTCGAACCCCCTGACCTTTTCGGCGATCAGGTTAGGCAAGGGATGTCACGATTTGGTTAACGCTGTGCAAACCATCAGGCGTTGCGCACCTGACGCCAGGCCGCGGCGATTTCCTCGAGGCTGGCGGCGACCTCGCGAAACGGCTCCGCGCCGCCTTCGAGGCTGGCATTGACCACCGTTCGCCGCGCTCCGGCGTAGAGCGTCGCGAGCGTCTTCGAGACTTCGCCGCCGGCTTCGAAATCGAGCCCGGCTTCGAGCGCGAACAGGATCGCGGTGGCGCGCGTCACCTTCTCGCTCTTCATCGCGAACTGGCTGTGCTCGGTCGCCCAAGCGGCCGAGCGTAGCGCGCGCACCAGCTCGTCGTAGAGCAATTGCACCAGCGCCGGTCCGTCCGCCTCGGCGGTGCGGCCGGCGGCGTCGATCTGGCGATAGGTGGCTTCCGGATTGCGCCCCAGCGCGCTCGCATATTTCATGGTCAGCCGTTGCTGTTCGCCGCGTTCCAGGCGGCGATCTGCTGCGTCAGGAACGTCTGGGTCGATTTGTACGACGCGACGATCGTGTCCATGTTCGAGAATTGCGAGGTCAGGCGATCGGTCATCGTCTGCGCATCGGTCTTCGCCTTGTCCTGCGCATCGGCGACCTTGGACTGCGCCACGGTATAGGTCGCGGTGCTGGCGGCGAGGCCATAAGTGGTATTGGCGGCGTTCGCCGCCATCGTGCTGAGCGCGCCACCCAGCCCCGATCCGCTCGCCGTCGCGCCGTTGGCGAACATCGCCTCCACCGCATCGGGATTGTTGGCGATCGCATTGGCCAGCTGCGTGGCATCGACCTTCAGCGTGCCGTCGCGATTGGTGCCGACGCCGATCTCGGCGAGCGTGGAGGGAACGTTGGGATCCGTGCTCTTGGTCAGCTTGGTGAGCGTCAGCTGGCTCAGGGTCCGCTGTAGCGAACTCACCGCCGAATCGCCGTAAAGCACGCCGGTCGCGGCGTTGGTGTCGCCCTGCACCTCGCCGATGAACTGATTGTAGGTGGTGACGAAATCGTTGACCGCCTGGGTCAGCGCGTCGGCCGGCGTGGCGCTGCCGATCGTCACCAACGAACCGGGCGAAGCGCTGTTCAGGTTGAGCTGCACGCCGGTGATCAGATCGCTGACCGTATTGGTCGCGCGCTCCACCGAAAGACCGTCGAGCTTGAGCTGCGCGTTGAGCGCGGCGCTGCCGATCGTGGTCGCACTTTCGCCGACGCCGACGTTGAGCTGCTGCAATTCGGGCGTGTCGCCGCTGAGCGTGAAGGCCTGCGCCGATCCGGTCGCGCCCTTGATCATCAGCCGCGCGGTGCCGTCGGCATCGGTCACGACCGATGCGGTGACGCCGGCCTTCGACGCATTGATCGCGCTGGCGATCCCGTCGACGGTGTTGTGCGCGGAATCGATTGCGATGTTCACCGGCGCGGCCGAACCGGCGGTGAACGCGGTCATCGCGCCGCCGCTGACCGTGGCGGTGCCGAAAGTGAGCATCAGGTTGCCGGTGCCGACCGTCGCCGAACGGCTGGTGAAGCTCGTCGCGGTCGCGGCCGATTGCGCGGTGGCGAGGCGATCGACCTCGACCTGCGCCGAGATGTCGCCGATATGCGCGCCGGGCAGGGTGCTGGCGCCGATCAGGCTGCTGTTCGAGGTGGTCGGCTGGGTGGAAAGCGAGCCGCCGCTGATCAGCGTCTGCAGCGATTGCGCGAACGCCGTGATGTCGCTCTGCAGCTGCCCCACCGCCGAAATCTGCGCGGTCAGCTTGTCGCTCTGCTTGCTGAGCGTGTCGTTCTTGGTCGCGAACTGTGCCGCGACGAGCTGCGTCACCAGTGAGCCGGTGTCGATGCCCGAGCCAGCGCCCAGCGTCGAGATGATCGAGGCGGTCGACGACGGCGTGGGCGTCGGCGTCGATGTCGAGCTGGTCGTCGTGGTCATCGCGTCGCCCCCCTTGCGCTGCTTGTCCTGTTAAACGGCCGCATGCGCGCGATCCTTAGCCCTGCTTGACGCCGTTTTCGTCGAATCGCGCGGTCGGCGGCACGGTGATCGCCGGCTGCGGCGCACCCTGCGGCGACAGGCCGAAGACGAAGGCGAGGATGGTCGCGATCGCGACATAGAGGTCGTCGCGCACTTCCTGGCCTTCGCGGCTGGTGTAATAGACCGCGCGGGCAAGCGAAGGATATTCGAGCACCGGCACGGCATTCTCGCCCGCCAGTTCGCGGATCGCCAGCGCGGTGACGCCGCGGCCCTTGGCGACAACCACCGGCACCTGGTCGCTGGCCCGGTTGTAGCGTAGCGCCACCGCGAAGTGCGTCGGGTTGGTGAGCACGACATGCGCCCCCGCCACCGCCTTGCGCATGCTGCGCTTGGCCATTTCGCGCTGGCGACTGCGGATATGCGCCTTGGCCTCGGGCGAGCCTTCGGTTTCCTTGTGCTCGTCCTTGATCTCCTGCTTGGTCATGCGCAGCTTGGCGAGGCGACGGACGATCTGGATCGGCAGGTCGATCGCGGCGATCGCGACGAGGCCGCCGGCCATCGCGATCAATATGCCCTTGAAGCTGCCGCCGAGTTCGCCGACCGCGCCCTGCACGTCGGTGGAGGTGAGGCCGATCGTGGCGTGGCTGGTCTTGAGCAGCATGTACGCGCCGATCGCGCCGAGCAAAGCGACCTTGAGCAGCGACTTGCCGAGTTCGACCCAGCCGGTCGGGCCGAAGATACGCTTCAACCCCGAAGCCGGGTTGATCCGCGACGCCTTGGGCGCGAGCAGGGCGCCGTTGAAGCGTAGCGAGCCGAGCCCTGCCTGGCTGAGCACCGCAGCGATCATTGCGACGAGAAACAGTGAGCCGAGTGGCAGCGCGAGCTTGCCCCCGGCTTCGAGCAGCGGGCGCCAGGGATCGAAATCCTCGATATCGTCGCGGCCGAATTGGAGGCTCGCCGTCATGACGCCGCCGCATGCGCGCATCAACGACGGGCCGAGGAAGATCGTCCAGCAGGCACCGGCGAGGACGACGAGCGCGGTGGCGAATTCGCGGCTGCGCAGGACGTCGCCCTGCTCGATGGCTTTTTGTTTGCGCTTGGCTGTCGGGGCCTCTGTGCGCTCGCCGAACTCCTCCGCCATCAGTCGAACACCAGGCTTTGCGTCGCGGCGAGCGCTTCGTTGACGATGACGAGCATGTAATCGCCCATCGCGGGGAAGGCGATCGCCAGTGCGACCACGCCGACCGCGAGGCTGGCGGGCAAGCCTACCGCGAACAAGTTCAGCGCGGGCGCCGAGCGCGAGAGCATGCCGACGACGATGTTGAGGCAGAGCAGCAGGAAGCCGACCGGGAGCGCGAGCAGCAGCCCGGCTACGAAGGTGTAGCCGCCGAAGAAGGCGATGTCGCGCAATTGCTTCGCCGCGAGCCACGAGCCGCCGACCGGCAGCGCATCGTAGCTCTTCACGATCATCTCGACGAGCACAAGATGCCCGTTCACGGAAAGGAACAGCAACGTCAGCATCATCGAGAAGAAATTGCCGAGCGCGGGGCTCGACACGCCGTTCTGCGGATCGATCGCGTTGGCGAAGCCGATACCCATCGAGGTGCCGATCACCTCGCTCGCCAGCATCGGCGCGGCGAAGGCGATCTGCAGCACGAAGCCCATGGCGAGCCCGATCAGCGCTTCCTCGGCGACCGACAGGAAGGTCACGAAGCTGAACACCTGCGCGGGGGGGACGACGTGATGCGTGCCGAGCACGAGGATGCCGATCCCGGCCGACAGCGCCACGCGCACCTGCACCGGCACCGAGACGGCACCGAACACCGGCGCGGCGATGAATGCCGCCCCGACGCGAATCATCACGAAGATCAGCGCCCAGAGCTGTGGCTCGATCGAGAGGCCGAAGCCCAGCATGCGTGGTTACCGCACCAGATCCGGAATGCGCTGGAAGATATCCAGCGTGAAATCGCTCAGCAGACCGAGAATCAGGCTGCCGAAGATCAGGATCGACACGCCCACCACGACCAGCTTCGGGATGAACGAGAGCGTCTGCTCCTGGATCGAGGTCGCGGCCTGGATCATGCCGAAGATCAGCCCCGAGACGAGCGCGGGGATCAGCAGCGGCGCGGCTGCCAGCGCCAGCACCCACATCGTCTGGTTGGCGACGGTGAGGAAATAATCGGCGTCCATCTAGAATATCCTCAGGTCGCGAAGCTGTTGGCAAGGCTGCCCATGGTCAGCGCCCAGCCGTCGACGAGGACGAACAGGAGGAGCTTGAAGGGCAGGGAGATGATCGTCGGCGACATCATCATCATGCCAAGCGACATGAGCACGGTGGCGACGACGAGATCGATGACGATGAACGGCAGGAAGATCAGGAAGCCGATCTGGAACGCGGTCTTCAACTCGCTCGTCACGAAAGCGGGAAGCAGCACCGAATAGGGAATCTCGGCGGTCGAACGATACGGGCCGGACTTGGCGAGTTGCGCGAACAGGGTCACGTCCTTCACCCGGGTCTGCTTGGCCATGAAATCGTGCAACGGCGCGCCCGCGGTCTTGATCATCTGCGTCGCGGGCATGGTGCCGGCGGCGTAGGGCTGGATCGCGGTTGTGTTGATCTGGTTGATCACCGGCGCCATCACGAAGAAGCTCAGGAACAGCGACAGGCCGATCAGCACCTGGTTGGGCGGCGTCTGCTGCAGCCCGAGCGCCTGGCGCAGGATCGAGAGCACGATGATGATCCGCGTGAAGCTGGTCATCATCAGCAGGATGCCCGGCAGGATGCTGAGCAGCCCCATGATGATGAGGATCTGCAGCGACAGCGACAGCGAATTGCCGCTGTTGTTGGCTTGGCTGTTGCCGAGCTGACCGATCGCACGATCGACCGCGTCGCCCACGCCCGGCGTCGCCGGGGCGGCGGGTGCGGCCTGCGCGAAAGCAGGGTGCGCAAGGAGGAGGGCGAAACCGATCGCAACGAGCGCGAGGATCAGCTTCGGCCAGTGAAGACGGGTCAAGGTCACGCCACGCCGCCTTTGTCGATCAGGTTGACGCCACCGCGGCCGACCGAAACGAGCAATTTCTTGCCGTCGAACTCGAGCACCGCGAGGCGCAGGCCGGGCGAGATCATCATCGTTTCCTGCACCTTGAGCATGCGGTTGGCAGGCTGGCCCGGCATCCGGCTCTCGAGTTTGCGCCACAGCCACAGGCAGCCGATCATCAGGCCGCAGACCAAAGGCAGCAGCACGACCAGCTTCAGGATATAGCTCCACATCATCGCGGATCAGGCCCGCTTTTCAGGGCTGACCAGCTCGGTCATGCGCACGCCGAAGCGCTCGCCCACCGTCACGACCTCACCGCGGCCGATCAGCGTGCCGTTGACGAACACGTCGAGCAACTCGTTGGCCTGCCGGTCGAGCTCGATCACCGAGCTTTCGCCCAGCGCGAGCAGCTCGCGCAGCGTCAGCTGGGTCGATCCGATCTCGACCGTCAGCTTGACGTCCACGTCCTGCAGCAGCCGGAAATTGGCCGCGACCGCGCCATCGACGGGAAATCCGCCGGTCATGTCGTTCATCGGAAATCCTCTTCGTCGATTCGGGCTATGGAGTTGAGCTTGATCGCGGCGCGGCCGTTCGAGGTGCCGACGGTGCCGGCACCGAGCCGGTCGCCGCCGACCATCACCGGCACTTCGGGGCCGAAGCTGATCGGGATCACGTCGCCGGGCTGCAGCTCCATCAGGCGCGCCAGCGAGATGGTTGGTTCGGCTAGGACCGAGCGGATCGGGAAACGTATCGTCATCGCGGCGCGGGTCAGGCCGTTGCGCCACGCCGGATCGGGCTCGGCCGACTTGGCGAGCACCTTGCCGGTGAGCGAGGGCGTGTGCGGTTTCAGCGCCGACACCGGATAGATCAGATCGACGAACACCGGCTTGGCGCTGCCCGCGGCGATGCCGAAGCGGGTGACGACCATCGGATCGTCGCCGTCGAGATTGGCGATCAGAGCGGGGTTCGATTCGACGCGGGTCGGCTCGAACGCGATCTTGGCGAGCGGCTCCCACGCGGCGGTCAGCGGCTCGGCGATCATGCTGCCGATCCGCGCGACGAGCGCCTCGGCGGCGGGCGAGAATTCGCTCGGCAGATCGTGCGGCACATAGCCGGTGCCGCCGAAGAACAGGTCGAGCAGTTCGAGCACGAAGCGACCGTCGAACACGGCGAGCGCCTGGCCTTCCTGATTGTTGACGCCGGGCGTCATCGCCAGCGGCAGCCAGGCGGTGAGGCCGTCGGGCCGCTCGGCGCGATAATCGGCGAAGCGCTGCACCACGAGCGGCTCGGCCCAGGTCCGCACTTCCTTCCTCAGCAACGGCTCGAACACGCCGCGCAGGCTCCGCGCGAGGCGCGCGGAGAGATGCTGCAGCGTGTGCAGGTCGCCGAACGGATTGAGGTTCGCCGCGCCGAGCATGGCGGGCTGCGCCGTGTCGCCGCGGGGTCGCTCGCGCCGTTCCGCGCTGGCCGTTGATGAAGAGGCGTTAACCATGCCCGTTCACTGAACAACGAAATTGGTAAAGTAGACGTTACTAATCCCGCCAAAGCCCTCTTTTTGTTTGAGCGTGTCGTTGATCGCCTTGACCAGGCGGGCTTGCAGATGGGTCTTGCCGTCGGTGGTGAAGGCCTCGTCCTCGGTGGTGTCGCCGAGCGAAAGCAGGATCGCCGAGCGCACCGCGATCTCGTTGGTCTTCAGGTTGGTGATGACGCTGTCGTCATACGGCGTGGAAACCGCGATGCCGACCTGGATGAAATGCACCGAGTTCTGGAGGTTGGAGGTGAACTCCTTGTCCATCGCGTAATAATTGGAGGCGTATTTGTCGCCGCCCGAGCCGGCCGGGGGCGTCGCACCGCCTTCGCTGCCGGTACCGTCGCCGGTCACGCGCTTCTGCTCGCTCTTGGGCACGAGGTGCGGGCCGTTATCCGCGGCCGCGGCTGCACCACCGCCGCGATGAAGCAAGGTCGTACCCGAGGCGTAGAGACCGCCGGCGACACCGCCGCCGATCAGCATGATCGTCCCCACGCTTATGATCAGGATCTTGCCCAGCTTGCCTTTCTTCTTGGCCGGCTTGGCGTCTTCGGTCTTCTCGTCGCTCATCGGTCAGTTCCTCTTCGGATGTCAGGCGACGCGCGCATCGGCGTCGGCGTCGGCGTCGGCGGTGTCGGTGGTGGTGAAGGCGGAGCGCGGCGCGGCAGCCTGCTGCGGCACGAAAGCCTGTTGCGGCTGCTGGCGCGGCGAATCGGCGCCGCCGCCGGTGATATTGGTCTCGCCGAGCTTCAGACCGCGCGCTTCGGCGAGCTGGGCGAGGCGCGGCTGCGCGTCGGTGAGCAAAGCGCGCGTCTCGGACTGCTCGGCGGCGAAATGGACGTGGACCGTGTCGCCGTCCTTGCGCACCGCGACATCGACCGTGCCGAGCTCGGCGGGCGTCAGGCGGATGCGCGTGTCGTTGGCGTCGGCATTGTCGCGCAGCGTCTCGATCCGGTCGATCATGCCCTGCAGCCCCTTGTCCTGGCGGAGATCGAGCGGCGCGTGCTGCGATCCGGTGGCGGCTTTGACCGCGATGGGCCGTGGCGCGTCGGTCGCGATGCCGGCGAGCTTGGCTGCGGCGTCGATCGTGCGGTCGGCCTTGCGCTGTGGCACGGCGGCTGGTGCTTCAGGGGCTGCGGCGGGGATCGCGGCGGCGAAGGCCTGGATCGCCGGGTGTGCCGTCGAGACCGGCCGCGCGAACGCCTGCGGAGCAACGGCGACAGCCGCCGGCTGTGCCGGATCGGCGTCAGGCCGCTGGATCGGCGCGTCCTTGGTCGATTCGGGCGCTGCGCGCGCGGGCGCCTTGGGCGTTGCCGTGGCAACGATCGCGATCAGCGAGGCGATATCGGGTTTCACGGCGGCCGGATCGGTGGCCGGAGCGGCATCGGCGGCAACCGTTGGGGAAGCATGGGTGTCCGGCAAGGTCGCCGGCCGGCCAGCCTGATCGGCCTCGGGATCGATCCCGGCGGCATCGACCGGCATAGTCTGTGGCGCGGCAACGGCCGGAGCGGTTGCGCGGGCCGTTACCTCCGCGCCCTTCGGCGTAGCAACCGGCAAGGACAGCGGGACCGGCATCCAGGCGAAAGCAGGGTCCGCTTTCCTGTCCTTCGCATTCTTCTTCGGCTGATCCGGCAAATCCTTGCCGCCCTCGGCAAGCTTCGTCCGCTTCGCCGGGCCGCCCGTGAGCAGGGGTGCGACGTCGCCGGGATCGCCCGCGATATCCAGTCCGGGCAAAACGAAGTCGGCCGCACCCGCGGATTTCGCGGCGCGCGGAGCCTTGCCCTTGGGCGGGACGGGACTGGCAGAGACGGTAATCGGCGACATTCACGAACCCTTGCGTGGACGACGCCTCTAGATCAGCAAGGATCGTGCCGGATTTTCCGGACCGCCGGCGCGGCCTCCAGAGCGCGCAGTGCCTTCAGCGCGGCTTCGGCCTCGGCGCGGGCCATCAGTTTCTCGATCGCGTTCTGGTCGCGGCGCGCTTCGCGGGTCTTTTCGGCCGCCTGTTCGATGCCCTGCTCGGCGGCGCGCAGGCGCATGTCGGCGGCTTCGGCCGAACGGTGCAACCGCTCGCGGAAATGCGCCGCGGCGACGAAGGCGAATCCGTCCTCCGACGCGGTGGGCGCAGGCGCGACGGCGTCGGCAAGCTGCGCGATGCGCGTCTTCAGGGCCGCTTCGCTGGCGAATTTCTCGTGCGCGCGCGCTTCCTCGGCCTGGACGAGGTTGAGCTGCAATGTGCGGACGCGGAGCAGGCGCCCCAGCGTCTTGCCGCGATCACGCATCGCCGAACACGCCGACCAGTTCGGTCACCGCATCGGCCAAGGGCACGACGTCGTCGGAACCCTGGCGGATATATTCCATCACCGCCGGATGGCAGGCGATCGCCTGGTCGATCGCGGCATCGGCGCCGGGGCGATAGGCGCCCATCAGCACGAGATCGCGATTCTCCTCGTAGGTCGCGAGATGGCGGCGCAGCACGCGCGCGGCGGCAACATGTTCCGGGCCGACGATATCGGTCATCACGCGGCTGACCGAAGGCCCGAGATCGATCGCGGGATAGACGCCGCGCTCGGCGAGCTGGCGGCTGAGGACGATATGCCCGTCGAGGATCGAGCGTGCCGAATCGACCACGGGATCGTTGCCGTCGTCGCCATCGGCGAGCACGGTGTAGATCGCGGTGATCGAGCCCCCGCTCGACACGCAGGTGCCGGCGCGCTCGATCAGGTTGGGCAGCATGGCGATGGCGGACGGCGGATAGCCGCGCGCGGACGCGGGTTCGCCCAGCGCCAGCCCGATCTCGCGGCCCGCATGCGCGACGCGGGTGAGCGAATCCATGATCAGCAGCACCTTCTTGCCCTCGGCGCGAAAGGCCTCGGCGATCGCGGTGGCGCGCAGCGCGCCACGGATGCGCAGCACCGGCGAATGGTTGGCGGGCACGGCGACGACGACCGAGCGCTTGCGTGCCTCGCCCGCCACCTTGGTCTCCAGGAAATCGGCGACTTCGCGGCTCCGCTCGCCGATCAGGCCGATCACGATCACGTCGGCTTCGGCGGCGCGCACGATCATGCCGAGCAGCACCGATTTGCCGACGCCCGATCCGGCCATGATGCCGACGCGCTGGCCCTGGCCGATGGTGAGCAGGCCGTTGATCGCGCGCACGCCGACATCGAGCGGCTCGCGCACGCGGCCACGGTCGAGCGGCGATTGCAGCTTGCCGGCGAGCGGCCAGCGCCCCGCGCCGCGGATCGGTCCGAGCCCGTCGATCGGCTTGCCGGCGCCATCGACCACGCGGCCGAGCAACGCCGCGCCGACTTCCGCCTCTCCCGGAGGGCCGATCGGCCGCACCGGTGACTGGGGCAGGAGCGGGGCGGGGCCGCCGAGATTCATCAGCAAGGTGCGCCCGTTGCGGAAGCCGATCACCTCGGCCTCGACGCGGCCCGCGCCGCTCTGCGGCCCGACCTGGCAGACCGTGCCGACCGGCAACGACAGGCCGACGGCCTCCATCAGCAGCCCGTCGAACGAGGCGAGCCGTCCCGACGTCTTGGGCCGCGGCATGAAGTCCGCATGGCCCAGGGTCTCGAGATAATCGGTCGTGAAGCGGTTCAGCATGCCGGCGGGATCGCCACGCGGTCGAGCGCGGATGCGAGCTGTTCGAGCCAGAGTTCGGGGCCGTCCTCGACGATGGTCGAGGCGGATTCGATCACGAACGCGCCGCGCGCGACGGCGGCATCGCCGACCGCGAAGATCGTCTTGGGCAGCAGCCCGTCGAGCAGCGGCACGTCCTCGGGATTGACCCGCAGGATCGCGGATTCAGCGTGATCGGACAGCAATTCCGCCGCGACCTCGATCCGGCTGGCGAGCCGCTCCGGCGCGACGCCGGTCTCGCCGACCAATTTGGTCACCAGGAACATCACGGTCTGGCGCAGCTGGCGCGCCATGCCCTCGCGATCGACGCGCGCGGCGGATTGCAGCGCTTCGGTCAGGCTCGCGAGCAGCGCCCGATCGCGCGCATCGTTCTCGGCCGCCTTGGCGATCGCCGCCGCATAGCCCTCGGCGAAGCCCGCGGCGTGCGCCGCCGCGACCGGATCGACGAAACCTTCCTGCGGCGTCGCGGCGTCGAACGGATCCCAGCCTTCGGTCGGGTTGGCGCCGGGATCGGCCGGCGCGAAATGCTTCGGATTGGCGCCTTCGGGTGTGAACGACTTCGGCTTGCGGGCGGCAACGCGGTCGCGAATGTCGGCCGGCGCGAACCCGCTGTCCTCGACCGGGGAAAAAGCGGCGCGCAAGATGTCGGCCGCCGCGTCGTGGCGCGAAGCGAAGCCTGCACTGAAGTCAGACATTTTTATACGCTCCGCTAAGGGCCGCACCAGCCCGCTCCCCCACCCGGCCGCCCATAGGGTAGCCTGGCTGGGTGGCCGGGAAGGGGCCAACCCCGCAAAGTACTACTTTGCGGGGACCCCGGTGGGGGAGCGGGCTGGTGCCGTCAGACATAATCGTCCTCGCCTCCGCCCATCATGATCGTCCCGTCCTTGGCCAGGTTGCGCGCGATCTGGATGATCGTCTTCTGCGCCTCGAGCACTTCCGAAAGCTTCATCGGGCCGCGCGCTTCCATCTCGTCGCGGATGCCGTCGGCGGCGCGGCTCGACATGCAGCCGAGGAAGCGGTTGCGCACGCTCTCGT
>Ga0153956_1000468_pt1 | contig 46137 bp, 42 predicted proteins | sample TSFL040MetaG_FD_104704 | JGI IMG/M metagenome (GOLD analysis project Ga0153956, IMG submission 104704) | Attine ant fungus gardens microbial communities from Florida, USA - TSFL040 MetaG | ecosystem: Host-associated > Fungi > Mycelium > Unclassified | place: USA: Florida, Wekiwa Springs... | reverse complement strand
GGACCCGCCCCCTCGCCGCCATGATCGCTCCCTCGCGCCGCCGAACCGACAGCACAGGGACTCGCGATCCATAACAACGCTCCCTGCCACAACGAGGCCAACATTGCCTGACACGGCACTAGCCACCCCGCCGCCCCGGCAACCCCAACGCCGGGGAAGAGAACACCGACTGCCCGCCACACCCTCACCACAGCCAGGAGCACCGACATGCCCGCCAAGAAGTTCCGCGACCTCGCGGCCCCGATCGCCCACGACCCCGAACGTCACGCCCGTGTCGAAGAGGAGGCGCAGGCTGCGATCGCCGCGCAGCGCCTGGCGCAGGTCCGCGAGGCGCGCGGCCTCACCCAAACCCAGCTCGCCACGCAGCTCGGCGTGACACAGGTCAACGTCTCGCGCATCGAGCGCGCCGAGGACACCCATCTCTCAACACTGCGGCGCTACATCGAAGGCCTCGGCGGCCACGTCGAGCTGATCGCCGTCTTCGACGACGGAACCGTCCCGCTCGCGCTCCCGGACGCCGAGCGAAACGCGTAAGCGCCCGGCGCGGGCCGGCCGCCGCGGCGACGCGCCGTCGCGACGGCGCTCAGCCGAGCACGAGGTAGTCGCGGTGCACGGCCTCGTCGGTCGCGTGCGGCAGGATCGCGCGCAGCTCGGAGGTCTTGCGCCCGAGCACGAGCGCCAGCTCGCCGGCGGCGTAGTTCGTGATCCCCTTCCCGACCGGCTCGCCGCCCGCGAGCGCGACGTCGACCGCGTCGCCGGCCTCGAACGCGCCCTCGACGGCGACGATCCCGACCGGCAGCAGCGAGGCCGCGTCCTCGCGCAGCGCGCGCGCCGCGCCGGCGTCGATCAGCACGCGCCCCTGCGACGGCTTCGCGTACTTGAGCCAGAGCTTGAAGGAGGACTGCGGCAGCGGATGCGGCGCGAAGCGCGTGCCGACGCGCTCGCCCGCCCAGGCGCGCGCCAGCACGCCCGGCTTCAGCCCGCTGCCGATCACCGTCGGGATCCCGCCCGTCGTCGCCATCTCCGCCGCGAGCACCTTCGAGCGCATGCCGCCGGAGCCGAGCGGCGAGGTCGCGGTACCGATCGCCAGGCCCGCGAGCTCGCCGGGATCGCCGACCTGCTCGACCAGCCGCGCGTCGCCGTGCCGGCGCGGATCGGCCGTGAACAGCCCGTCGGTCGAGGTCAGCAGGACCAGCAGCGAGGCGTCGAGCAGCACGGCGACCTGCGCGGCGAGCACGTCGTTGTCGCCGAAGGAGATCTCGTCGGTCGTCGTCGTGTCGTTCTCGTTGACGACCGGGACGATCCGCCATTCGAGCAGCTTCTGCAGCGTGCGCCGCGCGTTCAGGTAGTGCAGCCGCGCCCGCAGGTCGAAGAACGTCAGCAGCACCTGCGCCGAGCGCACGCCGGCGGCGCGCAGGCGCTCGTCCCACTCGCGGTACAGCCGGCCCTGCCCAACGGCGCTGGCGGCCTGCAGCTCGGCGATCGCGCGCGGGCGCCCGCCGAGCTCGAGCAGCTCGATGCCGCGCGCGATCGCGCCAGACGTGACGACGACGACGTCGACGCCGGCCGCGTGCAGCGCGGCGATCTCGCGGCTGACGCGCTCGACCACCGCGACGCGCAGCTCGCCGCGGTCCTCGGCGACGACGGAAGAGCCGAGCTTGACGACGGCAACCGGCATCGGCGGCGGCCTCCTTAGAGGCTCGGGTCGAGCTCGAAGACCATGCCGGCGATCTCGACGTCCTCGCCGGGCTCGAACCCGGCCGCGCGCAGCGCCGCGATCACGCCCATCCGCTGCAGCCGCCGCTCGACCAGCGCCTGCGCCTCCTCATTCTCCATGTCGTGGCGCATGATCAGCCGCTCGACCGCCTCGCCGCTGACGAGCCAGGTGCCGTCGTCGCCGCGCGAGATCTCGAACGCCCGCGACGCCGCCGGCCGGAAGACGGCGAACTCGGCGACCTCGTCCTCGCCGGACCCGGCGGGCGCCGGCGCGGCGACCGGCACGCGCTCGAGCAGCTCGCCGCGCAGCTCGGCCAGCCCCGAGCCGGTCGCGCTGGAGGTGACGAGCACCGGGAAGTCGACGCGCGCGCGCCAAGCCGCCAGCGCCTCCGCGGCGACGTCGTCGGGGACGAGGTCGGCCTTCGAGAGCGCCAGCAGCCGCGGCAGCGATGCCAGCCGCGCGTCGTGCTCGGCCAGCTCGCGCTCGATCACCGCGAAGTTCTCGACAGGGTCCGAGCCGTCCAGCGGCGCCAGGTCGAGCACGTGCACGAGCAGCCGCGTGCGCTCGACGTGCGCGAGGAAGTCGTGGCCGAGGCCGGCGCCGTCGCTGGCGCCCTCGATCAGCCCGGGGATGTCGGCGACGATCAGCTGCCGGTCGCCGGCGTCGATCGTGCCCAGCACCGGCTCGAGCGTCGTGAACGGGTAGGAGGCGACCTTCGGCTGCGCGCGCGTGAGCCGCGACAGCAGCGACGACTTGCCGGCGTTCGGCAGCCCGACGAGGCCGGCGTCGGCGAGCAGCTTCAGGTGCAGGTCGACGAAGCCCTCCTCCCCCGGCAGCCCGCGCTCGGCCAGCCGCGGCGCCTGGCGCACGGCCGTCGTGAAGCGCTTGTTGCCGCGGCCGCCGACGCCGCCGCGCGCCAGCGTCATCTCCTGCCCGGGCCGCACGAGGTCGTAGCGGCGGCCGTCCCAGCGCTCGACCTGCGTCCCCGGCGGGACGAGCACGACCAGCGGCTCGCCGTCGGCGCCGTGGCGCAGCGCGCCCTGGCCGTGGCCGCCGCGCTCGGCGCGGTAGTGGCCGCGCCGGCGGAAGGCCTGCAGGTCGCGCAGCGAGTCGTCGCAGCGCAGCACGACGTCGCCGCCGCGGCCGCCGTCGCCGCCGTCCGGCCCGCCCTTGGGGACGTGCGCCTCTCGCCGGAACGACAGCGAGCCGTCGCCGCCGCGCCCGGCGCGTACCTCGATCCGTGCGCGGTCGGCGAGCACGAGCTAGGACTTGACGCGCAGCTTGCGCGGGAGCAGGTCGGTGATCGTGCCCTCGACGGCCTCGGCGGCGAAGCCGACGGTCTCGGACAGCGTCGGATGCGGGTGCACCGTCAGCGCCAGGTCCTCCGCGTCGGCGCCGGCCTCGATCGCCAGCACCAGCTCGGCGATCAGCTCGCCGGCGTTGACGCCGACGATGCCGGCGCCGAGGATGCGATGCGTCTCGGGGTCGACGAGCAGCTTCGTGAAGCCGTCCGAGCGGCCGAGCGAGAGCGCGCGCCCGGACGCCGCCCAGGGGAACTGCGCCGTCGCGTACGGCGTGCCCGTGGCCGCCGCCTCGGCCTCGGTCAGCCCGGTCCAGGCGACCTCGGGGTCCGTGTAGGCGACCGACGGGATCGAGCGCACGTCCCAGCTCGCCTGCCCGCCGTGGATCAGCTCGGCCGCCAGCACGCCCTCGTGCACCGCCTTGTGGGCGAGCATCGGCTCGCGCGCGACGTCGCCGATCGCGAAGATGTGCGCGACGTTCGTGCGCAGCTGCGCGTCGACCGGGACGTAGCCGCGCTCGTCGACGCTCACGCCCGCGGCGTCGGCGCCGATCAGCCTGCCGTTCGGGCGCCGGCCGACCGCGACCAGCACGCGGTCGAAGGTCTGCTCGTGCTCGCCGAAGCGGACGACGATGCCGGCGTCGGTCGCGACGACGGACTCCACCTTCGTGCCCAGGTGGATCGCCTCGTAGCGCTCGCCGATCCGCTTCTGCAGCACCTTGACGAGGTCCTTGTCGGCGCCCGGGATCAGCTGGTCCAGCAGCTCGACGACCGTCACCTTCGAGCCGAGCGCGTCGTAGACCGTCGCCATCTCCAGGCCGATGATGCCGCCGCCGATCACCAGCAGCCGCTCGGGGACGTCGGCGAGCGCGAGCGCGCCGGTCGAGTCCATCACGCGCGGGTCGTCGGGCAGGCTCGGCAGCCGCGCCGGCTCCGAGCCGGCGGCGACGATGCAGTGCTCGAAGCCGACGACGACGTCGCCGACCGCGATCGTGTTCGGGCCAGTGAACGTGCCGGTGCCGCGCACGACCTGCACCTTGCGCTGCTTCGCGAGGCTCTCGAGGCCGCCGGTGAGCTTGCCGACGACGCCGTCCTTGAACGCGCGCACGCCGGCGAGGTCGATCTGCGGCGCGGCGAACGCGATGCCGGCGTCGCCGACCTCCTCGGCCTCGGCGAGCACGCGCGCGACGTGCAGCAGCGCCTTCGACGGGATGCAGCCGACGTTCAGGCAGACGCCGCCGAGCACGTCGCCGCGGTCGATCAGCGCGACTGACAGGCCGAGGTCGGCGGCGCGGAAGGCGGCGCTGTAGCCGCCGGGGCCGCCGCCGAGCACGGCGACCTGGACGGCGACGTCGACGTCGACGGGCGGCGCGGACGGCGCCGGCGCGGACGTGGGTGCCGCGGCGGCGGCGTCGGAGGACGGCGCGGCGGCGCCATCGTCCGCGCCCGCCTCCGGCTCGAGCGTCAGGATCACGGAGCCCTCGGAGACCTTGTCGCCGACCGCCACGCGCAGCTCGCCGACCGTGCCGGCGGCCGGCGCCGGCACCTCCATCGTCGCCTTGTCGGACTCCAGCGCGATCAGCGGATCCTCGGCCTGGACCACGTCGCCGGCGGCGACGAGCAGCTCGATCACCGGGATGTCGCTGAAGTCGCCGATGTCGGGGACCTTGACCTCGATCACAGCAGCACCCTCCGCAGGTCCGACAGCTGGTTGACGAGGTGCGCGACGAAGCGCGCCGCGAGCGCGCCGTCGATCACGCGGTGGTCGTAGGAGAGCGAGAGCGGCAGCAGCAGCCGCGGCACGAACGCGCCGCCGTCCCAGACCGGCTTCATCGCCGAGCGGGTGACGCCGAGGATCGCGACCTCGGGCGCGTTGACGATCGGCGTGAAGCTGGTGCCGCCGATGCCGCCGAGGCTGGAGATCGAGAAGGTCGAGCCCTGGATGTCGGCGGGGCCGAGCTTGCCGGCGCGAGCCTTGCCCGAGAGCTCGGTCAGGTCCTTGGCGATCGCGAGGATGCCCTTGCGGTCGGCGTCCTTGATCACCGGCACGACGAGCCCGTTCGGCGTGTCGGCGGCGAAGCCGACGTTGTAGTAGCGCTTGAGCACCAGCTCGTCGCCGTCGAGCGAGGAGTTGACGACCGGGTAGGCCTTCAGCGAGGCGACGACCGCCTTCACGAGCAGCGCGACCATCGTCACCTTCGCCTCGTCCTGCTCGGCGTTGGTGCGCTTGCGGAACGCCTCCAGCTCGGTGATGTCCGCCTCGTCGTTGTGCGTGACGTGCGGGATCATCACCCAGTTGCGCGCGAGGTTCGGGCCGGAGATCTTCTGGATCCGCGTCAGCGGCCGGCGCTCGACCGCGCCGAAGCGCTCGAAGTCGACCTTCGGCCACGGCGCCAGGCTCAGCCCGGCGACGCCCGCGCCCGCGGCGGCCGCCGGCGGCGGCGCGTCCTTGGCGGCGCGCACGTCCTCCTTGGTGATCCGGCCCTTGCGGCCCGAGCCGCGCACGCCGCTCAGGTCGACGCCGAGCTCGCGCGCCAGCCGGCGCACGCCGGGGCTGGCGTACGGCGCGGCCTGGTCGCCGCCGACCTGCGGCGAGGTCGGCGCCGGGCTCGGCTCGGTCGGGACCGGCACGTCGCCGTCGCCGTGCAGCGGCGGCGCGCCGGCCGGCGACGCCGCAGCGGCGGCCGGCTCGGCACTGGCCGGCTCGGCGGCGGCCGGCACGGCGCCGGCCGACCCGGCGGCAGCCGGCACGGCAGCGGCGGCCGGCGCCGGCGCGGCGGGCGCGGACTCGCCGGCGGCGTCGCCGGCGACCTCGACCGCGACCAGCGGCGCCCCCTCGGAGACGCGGTCGCCGATCGCCACGCGCAGCTCGGCGACCTTCCCGGCCACCGGCGACGGCACCTCCATCGTCGCCTTGTCGGACTCCAGGGTGACCAGCGGATCCTCCGCCGCGACGGTGTCGCCGACGGCCACGAGGATCTCGATCACCGGTACCTCGCCGAAGTCCCCGATGTCCGGGACGACGACCTGCTCGACGCTCGCCACGTCTCCCCCTCCTCAGACCCGCCAGGGGGCGGGCAGCTCGCTGTCGATGCCGTAGGACTCGATCGCCTTCGCCGGCGCGCCGGCGTCGACCGCGCCGGCCTTGGCCAGCTGGGTCAGCGCGGCCAGCACGACGTGATGGCGATCGACCTCGAAGAACGAGCGCAGCGTCTTGCGGTAGTCCGAGCGGCCGAAGCCGTCGGTGCCGAGCACCTGGTAGGGCGCGTCGACCCAGGGCCGGATCTGCTCCGCGAACGTGCGCATGTAGTCGGTCGCCGCGACGACCGGGCCAGGCTGGCCGGCGAGCGCGCCGGCGACGTACGGGACGCGCGCGTCCGCGCCGGGGTGCAGCGTGTTCCAGCGCTCGGCCTCGATCCCGTCGCGGCGCAGCTCGGTGAAGCTGGTGACGCTCCAGACGTCCGCGGCGACGCCGAAGTCGCTCGCCAGCAGCTCCGCGGCCGCCTCGACCTCGCGCAGGATCGTGCCGGAGCCGAGCAGCTGCACGCGCGGCGCGCCGGCGGCGTCCGCCTCGACCGAGCGCAGCTTGTACATGCCGCGCAGGATGCCCTCCTGCGCGCCCTCCGGCATCTGCGGGTGCCGGTAGTTCTCGTTCATCAGCGTGACGTAGTAGAAGACGTCCTCCTGCTCGCCGATCATCCGCCGCAGGCCCTCGCGGATGATCACCGCCAGCTCGTACCCGTAGGTCGGGTCGTAGGAGACGCAGTTCGGGATCGTCGAGGAGAGCAGGTGCGAGTGGCCGTCCTCGTGCTGCAGGCCCTCGCCGTTGAGCGTCGTGCGGCCGGCGGTGCCGCCGAGCATGAAGCCGCGCGTGCGGCTGTCGCCCGCGGCCCAGGCGAGGTCGCCGACGCGCTGGAAGCCGAACATCGAGTAGTAGATGAAGAACGGCACGGTCTGCACGGCGTGGTTGGAGTACGACGTGCCCGCGGCGATCCAGGAGGACATCGCGCCGGCCTCGTTGATGCCCTCCTGCAGCACCTGGCCGTGCTTGTCTTCGCGGTAGAACATCAGCTGCTCGCGGTCCTCGGGCGTGTAGAGCTGCCCGAGCTGGCTGAAGATGCCGAGCTGGCGGAACAGCCCCTCCATGCCGAAGGTGCGCGACTCGTCGGGGACGATCGGCACGACGTAGGGGCCGATCTTCTTGTCGCGCAGGATCGACGAGAGGATGCGCACGAAGCTCATCGTCGTCGACACCTCGCGCTCGCCCGTGCCGTCGAGCTGGCCCTTGAAGGCGTCCAGCTCGGGCACCGGCAGCGACGCCGGCGTGCGGCGCCGGCGCGCCGGCAGCGAGCCGCCGAGCGCCGCGCGGCGCTCGCGGATGAACTCCATCTCCGGCGAGCCCTCCGGCGGCCGGTAGAAGGACAGGTCCCTGACCTGCGCGTCGGTCAGCTCCAGCTCGAAGCGGTCGCGGAACGCCAGCAGCGCGTCCTCGTTCATCTTCTTCTGCTGGTGGGTGATGTTCTGGCCCTCGCCGGCCTCGCCCATCCCGTAGCCCTTGATCGTCTTGGCGAGGATCACCGTCGGCTGGCCGTGGTGCTCGCTGGCCGCCTTGTAGGCGGCGTAGACCTTGCGCTGGTCGAGGCCGCCGCGGTTGAGCGCCCAGATCTCGTCGTCGCTCATGTCGGCGACCATCGCGCGCAGCTCCGGCCTGGTGCCGAAGAAGTGCTCGCGGACGTAGGCGCCGTCGCGTGACTTGTAGGTCTGGTAGTCGCCGTCGAGCGCCTCGTTCATGCGCGCCAGCAGGTGGCCCTCGTGGTCGGCGGCGAGCAGCGGGTCCCAGCGCGAGCCCCAGATCACCTTGACGACGTTCCAGCCGGCGCCGCGGAAGTTGGTCTCCAGCTCCTGGATGATCTTGCCGTTGCCGCGCACCGGGCCGTCGAGCCGCTGCAGATTGCAGTTGACGACGAAGATCAGGTTGTCCAGATGCTCGCGGCCGGCGAGCGAGATCGCGCCCATCGACTCCGGCTCGTCCATCTCGCCGTCGCCCATGAAGGCCCAGACCTTGCGGCCCGCCGTCTCGGCGAGCGTGCGGCCCTGCAGGTACTTCATGAAGCGGGCCTGGTAGATCGCCATCAGCGGGCCGAGGCCCATCGAAACCGTCGGGAACTGCCAGAAGTCCGGCATCAGCCACGGATGCGGGTACGACGAGAGCCCGTTGCCGCCGACCTCCATGCGGAAGTTGCGCAGCTGCTGCTCGGACAGGCGGCCCTCGAGGAACGCCCGCGCGTAGATGCCGGGCGAGGAGTGCCCCTGCATGTAGACGAGGTCGCCGCCGTGCTGCTCGGTCGGCGCGTGCCAGAAGTGGTTGAAGCCGGTCTCGTAGAGGACGGCCGCCGACTGGTAGCTGGCGATGTGGCCGCCGAGCTCGGACGAGACCTTGTTGGCGTTCAGGACCGTCGCGATCGCGTTCCAGCGGACGATCGACCGTACTCGCCGCTCGACCGCCGCGTCGACGGGAGCCTGTGCCTCGTCCTGCGGCGGGATCGTGTTCAGGTACGGCGTCGTCCCTGCCGGCGCCGGCGCCGCGCCGGTGAGCTGCGCATGACCGACGACGCGTTCGAGCAGGTAGCGCGCCCGCTGCGGCCCGTCGCTGGCGACGACGGCGTCGAGCGACTCGAGCCACTCGCGCGTCTCCTGGGGATCTACCTCGACCTGCGATGCCATGTCTCACCCTCCTTACGGAACCGGCTTTTCATGATACGGGATGGGGCTACGCTCCGCATCGCGGAACCTACCTTCTGCCACGCAGTAGGATCGCCAGCCGTGCCCCAGCCGCGCGTCCAGTCGCTCGATCGTGCCCTCGCCCTGCTCGAGGCGCTCGCCGACGCCGGCGAGCTCGGCGTCTCCGAGCTGGCCGCGCGCACCGGACTCGTGCCGAGCACGGCGCACCGGCTGCTGGCGACGCTCGTCGAACGAGGCTACGCGACCCAGAGCGCGACCGGCGGCCGCTACCTGATCGGCTACAAGCTGCTCGAGCTCGCGACCGGCGTCCAGGCGCGCGTCGACCGCGTTCGCCTGGCCGCCCGCGAGGAGCTCGAGGCGATCCAGCGCGAGACCGGTGAGACGACGAACCTGGTGGTGCTCGAGGGCCGCGACGTCGTCTACGTCGACAAGGTCGACGGCACGCGCAGCGTCCGCCTGTTCCTGGAGGTCGGCCGCGCGATCCCCGCGCACACCTCCGGCGCCGGCAAGGCGATCCTCGCCTGGCGCGCGCCCGAAGACGTGCGGCTGATGCTCGGCGGCGCGCCGCTCGCGCGCTCGACCTCGCACACGATCACGACGCTCGACGAGCTCGAGGCCGACCTCGCGCGCACGCGCGAGCGCGGCTTCGCGACCGACAACGAGGAACACGAGGAGGGCGTCGCCTGCGTCGGCACGCCGATCTTCGACCACCGCGGCGTCTCTGTCGCGGCGATCAGCATCTCCGCGCCGGCGCCGCGCGTCCTCAACGGCGACACGGCCGAGCTCGGGGCGCTGCTGCAGCGGCACGCGGCCGCCGTCTCCACGAAGCTCGGCTACTCCGGCTGAGCCCCAATCGCGCCGAAGCTCCGGCTACTCCAGCCGAGCCCATCAGCGACCCAGTCACGCGGTGCTTCCGGGGCGCGGTAGTCCGGGGCGCGGTGCTTCCGGGCGCAGCACTTCCCTGATGAAGGGTTTCGCCCTCCGGTCGTCGTCTCGCGACGAGACCGCGTTGCGGAGATCGGCGTCAGCGTCGCGGACGCCGACCTCCGTGCGACGTTACTTGACGGAAATCACGCGCCCGCGACGGCCCTCGTGGAAGTCCACGATGCCCGCGGCGCGCGCGTAGATCGTGTCGTCGCGGCCGATGCCGGCGCCGTCGCCGGGCTTGAAGCGGGTGCCGCGCTGGCGCACGATGATCTCGCCGCCGGTCACGACCTGGCCGGCGAAGACCTTGACGCCGAGGCGCTTGGCGTTCGAGTCGCGGCCGTTGCGGCTGGAGCCGAGGCCCTTCTTATGTGCCATAGGAGGAGGCTCCCTAGCCGATCTTCGTGATGCGGATCCGCGTCAGCTCCTGGCGATGGCCAGTGCGCCGCTTGTACCCGCGCTTGGGCTTGAACTTGAAGACGCGCAACTTGGGGCCGCGCTCATGCGCGACGACCTCGGCGGCGACGCTGGCACCCGTGAGGGCAGCGCCCTCGAAGACGGGATCGCCGGCGCCCGCGAGCAGCAGCGGCTCCAGCTTGACGGTGGCGCCGACGTCGTCGGGCAGCCGCTCGATGAGCAGGGTCTGCCCCTCCTCGACGCGGTACTGCTTACCGCCGGTCTTGATGACTGCGTAGGACATGGCTCAGCTCACTCAGTGACTTCGGCTTCGGCTTCGGCGTCGGCCGACTGGGCCTTTGCGCGCGAACGGCGCCGTCCGCCTCTGCGGCTGCGGCGCCGGGGGCGAGAGGATAGCGTGTCGTCGCCGTCCTGCTCGGCGCCCTCGTCGTCGGCGCCCTCGGCGTCGGCGCTCGGCTCCTCCACGGCGGCCGGCTCGGCGCCCGCGGCGTCCGCATCGGCGGCGCGGCGCCGGCGCCGGCGCGGCGTCGGCGCCTCCTCGTCGGCGGCGCCCGCGTCGGCGCTGCTCGCCGCGGCGGCCGGCTCGGCGCTGGCGGCGCGCTCGCGGCGCTTGGCGGCGCCGCGCTTGGCGGCGGCGGAGCGGCGGGCGCGCTGCTCGGCGGCGGCGCGCGCCTCGACGCGCTCGCGCGCGGCCGTCGCGGCGACCTCGGCGTCCTCGCCGACGAGCACCGCGCGCGCCAGCGTGCGCCCGGCCTCCTCGATCCTGACGAGCTTCTTCTCGCCGACGAAGACGATCCCGTCGGCGACGTCGATCAGGTAGCCGTCGACCTTCGCGACCGCGTCGTCCTCGTCGTACATGTGCGGCTCGACGAGGTCGACGTAGACCTCCTCGCCGGCGCGGAACGGCACGGCGCGCTCCTCGATCTCGTCGCGGGTGCCCTCCATCGTCACCGCGAAGTGGTCGAGCGGCAGGCCCTCGGAGCCCTCGAAGTGGAAGTAGCGGCCGGTCTCGGCCTCGAGCGAGTGCAGCTCGCGCGCGCCGTCGGCCGTGAACCAGCCGGTCACGCGCGGGTTCAGCCGCAGCAGGTAGGCCTCCGGCCCGTCCTCGCCGGCCTCCTCGACCATGTGGCGCAGGTGCCGCGCGGTCTCGATCGCGATCGTCTCCTCGGAGCGGACGACGCCCTCGCCGTGGCAGATCGGGCACGGCTTGGTCATGATCTCGCGCACGCCGTCGGTGACGTTCTGGCGCGTCATCTCGACCAGGCCGAGCGGCGAGATCTCGACCACGAAGGTCTTCGTACGGTCCTCGTCGAGCGCCTTGCGCAGCACCTTCAGCACGGCGTCGCGGTTGCGCGCGCGGGCCATGTCGATGAAGTCGATGACGATGATGCCGCCGATGTCGCGCAGCCGCAGCTGGCGCACGACCTCGTCGGCGGCCTCGAGGTTCGTCTTGGTGATCGTGTCCTCGAGCCGGGCGGACTTGCCCTTGCCGGTGAAGGAGCCGGTGTTGACGTCGATGACGGTCAGCGCCTCGGCGTAGTCGATCACCAGGTAGCCGCCGCTGGGCAGGTCGACGCGGCGCTCGAGCATGCCGTTGATCACCGGGTCGACGCCGTAGGCCTCGAACAGCGGGTCGGCGGCCTCGTAGAGCTCGACGCGGTCGACGAGCTCGGGCGCCGTGCGCGTGAAGAACGAGACGAGCCGGTGGTGCTGCTTGGGGTCGTCGACGATCGCGCGCTCGAAGTGCGCGGAGAAGATGTCGCGCACGACCCGCACCGAGAGGTCGGCCTCCTGGAAGACGAGCGCCGGCGCCGCGGTCTCCTCGACGCGCTTCTGCAGCACGTCGTTCAGCTTGAAGAGGTACTGCAGCTCGCGCTCGAAGTCCTCGCGGGTGGCGCCGTGGGCCGCCGTGCGGACGATCGCGCCGCCGCCGCGCAGGTCGAGCTGGCGCGCCTCCTTGCGGACCCGGTCGCGCTCGGAGTCCTCGAGCCGGCGCGAGACGCCGATGCCCTCGCCGGTCGGCGCGTAGACCATGTAGCGGCCGGCGATCGTCAGCTCCATCGAGAGCCGCGCGCCCTTGGTCTTGAGCGGGTCCTTGACGACCTGGACGACGATCTCCTGCCCGGGCTTGAGCAGATCGGTGATCCGCGGCCCGCTGCCGCCGCGCCCGCGCTTGGCCTGCTCGACGCCGGGCAGCACGATCTCGTCGACGTGCAGGAAGCCGTTCTTGTCGAGCCCGATGTCGACGAACGCGGCCTCGAGGCCGGGCAGGACGTTGTCGACGCGGCCCTTGTAGATGTTGCCGACGATCGAGCGGCCGCCACGGCGCTCGAAGTAGACCTCGGCGACGCGGTAGCCGGGCGGAACCTCGCGGCGGCGCTTACCGGAGCGCGTCCGCGAGCGCGGTTTCGGCGTCGAGTCGGGATCGCCCGACGCCTCGAGGATCGCGACGCGCGTCTCGCCGCGGTCGACGGTGACCAGAACTTGCTTTCTCAAAGGACGACCTCATTGGAAGACACTGGCCCTCCCCTTGCGGTCGATCGTGTCGCGCGCCTGCGCGTTGATCGACAGCAGGAGTCCGAGGGCCAGGAAGGTGGTGAGCATCGACGAGCCGCCGAAGCTCAGGAGCGGGGCCGTCACGCCGGTGATCGGCATGATCCCCACGTTCATCCCGATGTTCACGAACAGCTGGAACAGCAGCATCATGGTGATGCCGCCGGCGATCAGCGCTCCGAAGAGGTTCTTCGCCAACGTCAGGATGTGCAACCCGCGCCATATCAACAGCGCGTACAGCGAAAGGACGACCGCGCAGCCGGCGAACCCGTAGGTCTCGCCGACGACCGCGTAGATGAAGTCCGTCTGACGCTCGGGCAGGAAGCCGAGCAACGTCTGCGTGGCGTCCGCGCCACGCCCGGTCTTCTCCCCCGAGCCGATCGCGGTCTTGGCCTGCTCCTGCTGGTAGCCGGCGTCCGACGGATCGGCCGACGGGTGCAGGAAGGCCGTCAGGCGCGACACCTGGTAGGGGTGCAGCACCTCGATGCCGGCCTTCGGGGCGACCACGAGCACCATCGCGGTCGCAACCGCGAAGAGCGCGAAGAGCCCGGCGAAGTGACGCCACGGCGCCCCGGCGACGAACAGGACGGCAAGCGTGCCGGCGACGTAGACCGACGCCGAGCCGAGGTCCGGCTCGACCATCACGATCAGCGCCGGGACCAGGCCCAGCAGCATCGCGCGCGCGGTCGTCTGCCGGCCCATGTTCCGCATCTCGACCACGAAGCCGGCCAACGCCACGACCAGCAGCACCTTGCCGAGCTCGGACGGCTGCAGGTTGAAGCCCGGCAACGGGATCCAGCTCTTGGCGCCGCGCGTGGCCTTCGCCAAGCCGAGCACCGCGACGAGCGACAGCAGCAGCACGCCGTAGATCGGATAGCGCCACTCGCGCAGGCGCGAGTAGTCCAGCCGCGAGACGCCGTACATCAGGCCGATGCCGAGCGCCGCGTAGATCGCCTGCCGCTTGACGTAGAACAGCGGATCGCCGGGGATCGCGTTCGCCGTCGCGCTCTTGAGCGTGACCAGCGAGCAGGCGACCAGCCCGAGCGCCGCCAGTACGAGCAGCGGGTCCAAGCGCAGCCGCCGCACGTGCGGGACGAGCGGAGGCGGCGGCTCGGAGGCCGGATGGATCGTGGTCTGGGCGCTCAATTGCTCTTGTCGGACCCGGCATGGAACGTGCGGTCCTTCACATCGAACCACTGTGAGAGGATCAGGCGCGCCACGGGTGCCGCGGTGTCGGCGCCGAAGCCGCCCTTCTCGATCGTCACGACGACGACGATCGGTCGATGCGCGTCTGGTACATAGCACGCGTACCAGGCCTGATCGGGGTTCGGCGGGCGCTCGGCGGTGCCGGTCTTGCCGTAGACCGGGTACTGCTTGGGGAAGCCCTTGAAGACGTCGACCGACGTGCCGCCCTGCTCGTTGGCGGCGCGATAGAGGCCGTGGCGGACCAGCTCCAGGTAGCTCGACTTGAGCTTGATCCGGCGCTTGGCGGGGTAGCTCAGCTGGTGCACGGTGGCGCCGCTGGCGTCCTCGATCGCCTGGCCGACGTGCGGCGTGACGACGCGGCCGCCGTTCTCGAGCGCCGAGTAGGCGGTCGCGACCTGCAGCGGCGTCGCCTGCAGGTAGCCCTGGCCGACGGCGAGGTTGAGGTCGTCGCCGTCCGTCCACGGCCGCTCGTAGCCGCCGCAGGTGTAGAGCGCGGGCTGCGAGCTCTGCTGCAGGTGGTGCCGGCCGATGCAGTCCTCGTAGGCGGCGTTCTTCTTGTCCAGGAAGGCGCGCGTCGGCAGCAAGCCGGGAGTCTCGCCGGGGACGTCGACGCCGGTCAGATGGCCGAAGCCGAAGGCGCTCGCCATCCTCTGGATGTCGCCGCTGCCGGCCAGCGTCGCGCCGACGTTGAAGAAGTAGAGGTCCGAGGAGAACTTCAGCGCGTCGGACATGTCGATCGAGCCGAACGGCTCGGCGCCGGCGTTCTGGTAGTCCTGCGTGCCGATCTTCGTCTTGCCCTGGTCGTCGTACTTGGCGTACGGATCGACGCGCCCGGACTGCAGCGCCGCCAGCGCCGTGAACGGCTTGAAGATCGAGCCCGTCGGATAGGCCGACTGCAGCGCGCGCTCGAGCAGCGGCGCGCTCGTGCTGTCGGACGTCAGCGTCTCGAACGTCTTCTGCGTGAACGGCTTCGCGAGCAGGTTCGCGTCGAACGACGGCTGCGAGCCGACCGCCAGGATCGCGCCGTTGCGCGGGTCCATCGCGACGTACGCGCCGGCCGTCGCGCCCGGCGCCGCCGCGATGCCGCGCTTGAGCGCGTCGTCGGCGGCGCGCTGCAGCGGCGAGTTGATCGTCAGCTTCAGCTGCTGGCCCTGGATCGGCGGCTTCTCGGACGTCTTCGCCTGGTCGTCGCGCGCGCCCGCCGCGTTGACGACGATCCGCGTGTAGCCGTCGGTGCCGCGCAGATCCGCGTCGTACTCGTTCTCGAGCCCGGTCTGGCCGACGCGCGTCCCCTCCGTCGCGCCCGGGAAGCGCTTGCTCTTGAGCTCGTCGGCCGAGATCTGCCCGACCGTGCCGAACAGCTGCGCCGCGAGCTCGCTGCTCGGATACTTGCGCAGGTAGGTCGTGTCGGCGATCACGCCCGGGAACTGCTCGGCGTGCTCGCGGATGTAGGCGTACTGCGCGAACAGCGCGCCGGTCTTGAGCACCACGTTCGAGTAGGGCGCGTTCGCCAGCGAGGCGATCACGTCCTTCTGGATCGTCGCCGGCTTGATCCCGATCACGTGACCGAGCCGCTTGTAGAGCGCCGCCGTCTTCAGCTCGCCCGGGTCGAGCGGCGGGATCCGCACCTGCGCCGGCGCCTTCGCGGCCCGCTCGAGCCGGTGCAGCTCGCGCGTCTCGCGCTTGGTCTGCTTGTGCCCGTCGTCCTTGAGCTGGCGGTCGTAGGCCGCCGCCTGGGCGATCGCCTTCTGCTGGTCCACGTAGGCGGCGTGCACCTGCTTCTGGTAGGCGGCCGCCTGCAGCTGGACGCTCTTGGGCAGCGAGTTCGGCGTCAGCGCGACGACCGGCGCGTTGATCGTCGTCACCAGGTCGTTGCCCTGGCTGTCGACGATGTCGCCGCGCGCCGCCGCGATCGGCACCCGCCGCACGCGGTTGTCGCGCGCCTGCGCGATGTAGTCCTGCCCTGACAGCACCTGCAGGAACCAGAGCCGGAAGAAGACGATCCCGAACAGCACGAACGCGAAGCCGCCGAGCACCGCGACGCGCATCGCCAGCTGCGGCGTGATCGGCGGCAGCCGATCCTGCACCTGCGGCGGCATCAGGCGCGCGTGAGCGGGCTCAGCCCGCCGGTCGTGTAGGCGCGGCGGCGGCGGCGGCGCGGGTCGTCGGGCATGTAGCGCAGCAGCAGCCGGCGCACGATCGCGAAGATCGGCAGCGCGATCAGCGTGTTGAGCACGATCGTCAGCAGGATCTGGCGCAGCAGCAGCAGCGAGACCGGCGCGTCGACGCCGAGCAGGAACTGCAGCAGCGCGAAGCCGATCACCGAGACCGCCGTGCCGACCGCGCCGACGAGCACCGGCGCGAGCCCGTGCGCCGGGTCGCGCAGCTCGCGGAAGCGGCCGGCGCCGTAGCCGACGGCCGTGAAGGCGAGCGAGCTGACGCCGAGCGTCTGGAAGAGCGAGATGTCGACGAACAGGCCGAGCCCGAAGCCGAAGCCGGCGCCGGCCAGCGAGCCGCCGTAGAAGCCGACGGCGGCGACCAGCAGCGGCGAGAGGTCGGCCGGCACGCCGAAGACGGTCAGCTGCGAGATCGCGCCGAGCTGCACGAGCCCGCCGATCAGCCCGATCAGGACCAGCCGCAGCGCCGAGCGGCGCGTCAGCGTCACGACGTACCCCCCGGATGCGGGTTCGTCAGCACCTGGACGACGGAGACGTGGCGGACGTCGGCGGCCGGCGTCACGTGGATGTGCGTGTCCAGGTCCGCCTGGCCGGGGTCGATCGACTTGACGGTGCCGATCGGGATGCCGCCGGGATAGGGCGACTGCAGGCTGCGGCTGCTGGAGATCGTGCCGGCCGTCGAGACGAGGTCGCCGACGTGCACCTGGTTGATCGTGCTGATCGGCGCGAACTCCATGTCGCCGGGCGCGCCGATCGCCGGCTGCACCGTGCCCGGCACCTGCTGGGCGCCGCTGTAGGCCGCGACCGTGAAGTCCTGGTCGGTGATCAGCGTGACGACCGCGCTGCCGCCGATCGCCGTCTTGACCTGGCCGACGAGGCCGCCGTCGCCGCTGGCCGGGTCGCCGGCGACGACCGGGTCGCCGACCTCGATGCCGTCGCTGCTGCCCTTGTCGATCTCGACGGTCTGGTAGAAGGCGTTCGGCGAGCGCACGTAGACGCTCGCCTTGACCGGCCCGTAGCGGTCCAGGCCGGCCGTGACGTCGGCCTTCTTCAGGCCCGCCTCTTGCCTGGCGACGTTCAGCTGGTACTGCGCCTGCGCGAGCTGCGCGCGCAGCTGGTCGCGCTCGCGCTTGTACTGGTCGCGCTGGCCCTTCGCGTGCAGCGTGTCGCCGAACCAGCCGAAGAAGTCGCGCACCGGCTTCAGGACGCGGTTCGCGCCCTCCTGGATCGGCGCGAGCACGCCCATCGCCCCACGCTGGGCGGAATGGAGCCCGCCGCCGTTGGAGGACTCGCCGAAATAGGCGGTGAGGAGGATCAGTGAGGCCGCGACGAGGGCGACCAGCACCGCACGGCGGCGACGGACCGCTCTGTCGTGCATACGCGAAAGCCGATGATCGGGGAAGGGGGCAAGGACCCAAGCTAGCGGCGCTGGCGCCGATTGCGATTGGAGGAGCGGTTCGAGCGATGGATCGCCTCGAACTCCTCGAGGCTGCGGCCGCTGCCGACGGCGACGCAGGTCAGCGGCGACTCGGCGCGATGCGCCGGCATCTGCGTCTCCTCGCGCAGGCGCTCGTCCAGGCCCTGCAGCAGCGAGCCGCCGCCGGCCAGCATGATGCCGCGATCCATGATGTCGGAGGCCAGCTCGGGCGGCGTGCGGTCGAGCGTCTCCTTGATCGCGTCGATGATCTGCACGAGCGGCTCCTCGAGCGCCGCGCGCACCTCCTCGGAGGTCAGCACGACCGTCTTCGGCAGCCCGGAGACGAGGTCGCGGCCGCGGATCTCGGCCTGCACCTCCTCCTCGAGCGGGTAGGCCGAGCCGATCTCGAGCTTGACCTCCTCGGCCGTCTGCTGGCCGATCAGGAGCTTGTACTCCTTCTTGACGTAGTTGATGATCGACTCGTCGAGCTCGTCGCCGCCGACGCGGATCGACTGCGAGACGACGATGCCGCCGAGGCTGATCACGGCGACCTCCGAGGTGCCGCCGCCGATGTCGACGACCATGTTGCCGGTCGGCTCGCCGACCGGCAGGCCGGCGCCGATCGCCGCCGCCATCGGCTCCTCGATCAGATACGCCTGGCGCGCGCCGGCCGAGAGGCAGGCCTCCTCGACGGCGCGCTTCTCGACGCCCGTGACGCCCGACGGCACGCAGACGACGACGCGCGGATGCGCCCAGCGGTTCTGGTGCACCTTCTGGATGAAGTGACGCAGCATCTCCTCGGTCACGTCGAAGTCGGCGATGACGCCGTCCTTCAGCGGCCGGATCGCCGAGATCGTGCCGGGCGTGCGGCCGAGCATGCGCTTGGCCTCGATGCCGACGGCGTGGACCTCGCCGCTGCGCGAGTCGATCGCGACGACCGACGGCTCCGAGAGCACGATGCCGCGCCCGCGGACGTAGACCAGCGTGTTCGCCGTGCCGAGGTCGACCGCCATGTCACGGCCACCGAACCCGGTGAGATAGGAGAAGAAGCCCATGGCTGCACGGGCCGGGACCTGTGAGAGGAGACCGCCACGCGGCCCGAGCCGGGCGCTGATACTACCGAAGCCACCCGCGCTGGAAATCGCTGCAAAGCCGTTGTCACATGGGTCCCAACAGGCCTTCCCTCAGGCTCAACATCAGCGTCAGCGGCAGGCCGACCACGTTCAGGTAGTCACCCTCGATTCCCGCCACCAGCGCGGCGCCGACGCCCTGGATCGCGTAGCCGCCGGCACGGCCGCGCCACTCCCCGGTCGCGACGTACCAGTCCAGGGTCGGCGGATCCAGAACCCTGAAGTTGACCTTCGTGATCGCGACCGCGCTGTCGGTGACGCCGTCGCAGGTCAGCGCGATGCCGCCGACGACCTCGTGGGTGCGCCCGGCGAGCCGGCCGAGGTACGCGCGCGCCTGCGCCGCGTCGGCCGGCTTGCCGAGGATGTCGCCGTCGAGCGCGACGATCGTGTCGGCGCCGAGCACCAGCGCGCCCGGGGCGGCCGCCGCGACGTGGGCGGCCTTGCGGCGCGCGTTGAGCTCGGCGACCGCCGCGGGGTCGCCCGCGGTCTCCTCGTCGACGCCCGCGGGACGGACGACGAACGGGATGCCGACCTGCTCGAGGATCGCGCGCCGCTGCGGCGACTGCGAAGCGAGGACGAGCGGCGCGCGCTCAGCGGCCGCCGCCCTCGGCACTAGCCGAGGTCCGGGAAGAAGAGGCCGGCCTCGCGGACGCCGGACTCCGGCGAGTCCGAGCCGTGGACCATGTTCTGGCCGACGGCGATCGCGAAGTCGCCGCGGATCGAGCCGGTCGTCGCCTCGAGCGGGTTCGTCGCGCCGATCACCTGGCGCGCCGCCTTGATCGCGCTGTCGCCCTCGAGCACCAGCGCGACGATCGGGCCGGAGGTGATGAACTCGACGAGCTCGCCGAAGAACGGGCGCTCGACGTGCTCGGCGTAGTGCTGCTTGGCCAGCTCCTCGCTGACCGTCAGGTGACGCAGCGCGACGATCTTCAGGCCCTTGCGCTCGAAGCGCGCGATGATCTCACCCGTCAGGCCGCGCGCGAAGGCGTCCGGCTTGACCAGGATCAGTGTTCTTTCCATGGGCGCAGAGTCTGTCAGCGTCGCTGCCGCGGTGCGGTCAGCGTCGGCGCCGCGACGACGTGGTCGTCGTCTCGGACAGCTCCGGCTCGCTCAGCTGCGCGGCCTCGGCCGACACCGTCGACTGCTCGCCGGTCTGCCGGCGCCGGCGGCGCGTGCTGCTCGTAGCGCTCGCCTGCGTCGTCTCGGCCTCGCAGAACGGGCAGATGCGCCAGGCCGGGTCGATCGGCTTCGCGCAGGAGTAGCAGGGCTCCTTGAGCTTGCGCATGCAGCTCGGGCAACGCAGGTAGTCGGCGCGGATCTCATAGTCGCAGTGCGGGCAGAGCTGGTAGTCGAGCCGCGCCAGCCGCGCCTCGGCGGCCGTCATCTCGAGCTCGCGCAGCCGCACGTCGTCGAGGAACTCCGGCGGCCTGACGATCAGGTAGACGATCGTCCCGATGAACGGGAAGAAGGAGACGAGCGTCGCGCAGGCGACCAGCAGCGGGTCGTCGATGCGGCGACGAGCGTCGGCGAACGTCCAGAAGATCAACGCCAGGTAGAGCACGGCGATGACCAGCAGCGCGACGCTGGCCGCCGTGTTGAGGTTGCTGTTCTTGATCCCGAAGACGGCCAGCTGATCCATGGTGGGAAGGAATCGTAGTGGGCGCGGTTACAGGAACGCGCGACCGAAGGCGTAGCCGATGCCGAAGAAGATCAGGATCGTGAGCGCGACGACGATCGCGACGAGCGCCACCATCGCCAGCACGCTCGGGCCGCGATCGTTCACAGCGAGCTCACCTTCCGCGCTCCGGGCGCGCTGACCAGGTCGGCGATCAGGTAGATCGAGCCGGTCGCGACGACCGCCCCGTCGGCGCCCGCGAGCGCCCGCGCGCGCGCCAGCGCGCGACGCGGGTCGGGCTCCACCTCCGATGCCGGTCCGCCCAGCTGTGAAGCCAAGGAGGCGAGCGTCGCCGGGCTCAGCGAGCGGCGGTTCGCGGAGGCGGTGAAGACGAAGCCGCGCACGCGCGGGACGAGCTCGGCGAGCATCGCCGCGGCGTCCTTGTCGTCGAGGATCGAGACGACCGCGACGACCGGCCGCGCGCCGACGGCGTCGTCGAGCGCGGCGGCCAGCGCGGCGACCCCGGACGGGTTGTGCGCACCGTCGAGCAGGGTTACCGGATCCTGGGCGACGATTTGCAGGCGCCCGGACACCTGCGCGCGCGCGACGGCCTCGGCCAGCGCCTCCTCGCCGAGCCGCGCGTCCGGCCCGTGCAGCCGCCGCAGGTAGGCCTCGGCGGCGGCCGCCGCGGCGGCGAAGTTGGTGCGCTGGTAGCCGGGCAGCGCGGCCGCCTGGCGGCGCTCGCTCGGGCGCACGATCGCCGCGCCGGTCGCGCGCGCCAGCTCGACCACCTCGGGGTTCTCGTCGCCGAGCACGAGCGTCGCCGACGGCCGCACGACGGCGAGCTTCTCGCGCGCGATGTCGGGGATCGTCGGGCCGAGCCAGCGCGTGTGCTCGAGGCCGACGTTGGTGAGCACGACGACCGGCGCGTCGAGCACGTTGGTCGCGTCCCAGCGGCCGCCGAGGCCGGCCTCGATCACCGCGACGTCGACCTCGTGCCGTGCCAGCTCGGCGAACGCCGCCGCCGTCAGCAGCTCGAACTGCGTCACACGCTCGCCGCCGGTCAGCGTGCGGTCGACCTTCGCCGCCACCGCGACGGCGCGCTCGATCGCCGCGCCGAAGGCGTCGCCGTCGAGGTCGGCGCCGTCGACGCGGATCCGCTCGGCGTAGCTGACCAGGTGCGGCGACAGGTAGGCGCCGACGCGCAGGCCGCCGGCCTGCAGGATCGCCGCCGTCATCCGCGTCGTCGAGGACTTGCCGTTGGTGCCGACGACGTGCACGGCGCCGAAGCGCTCCTGCGGCGTCCCCAGCGCCGTCAGCAGCCGCCGCATGCGCTCCAGGCCGAAGCGCATCCCGAACAGCTCGAGCGACAGCAGGTGCCGCTCGGCGCGATCGAGGTCCCAGCTCATGCGCCGAGCTCGGCGAGCTCGCCGCGCAGCCGCTCCAGCTTCTCGCGCTCGGCCTGCACGATCGCGGCCGGCGCCCTGGCGACGAAGCGCTCGTTGGCCAGCTTGCCCTCGGCGCGCTCGATCTCGCTGCGCAGCGTCTGCAGCCGCTCCTGCGCGCGCCGCCGCGAGGCCGCCAGGTCGACCGCCTCGGACGCCAGCACGGCGACGTTGCCGCCGGGCACGCCGACCGTCGCGACCGGCTCGCCGGCGCCGTTGCCGGACCACTCGAAGCGCGCCAGCCGCGCGACGTGCGCGGCGACGCGCTCGTAGCCCTCGGCCTCCAGCCGCGCCAGCACCGGCTGCCCGGGCGCCGCGCCGACCGAGTTGCGCCAGCTGCGCAGCTGCTCGGTCGCCTCGATCGCCCGCGCCATCTCCTGCTCGACCTGCGCGTCGCGCAGCGCCGCGTCGGCGTGCGGCCAGCGGCGCGTCATCAGCAGCTCGTCGACGCCCGGCAGGAACGACCAGATCTCCTCGGTCACGAACGGGATCACCGGATGCGCCAGCGCGAGCGTCTCGGCGAGCACGTAGAGCGCGAACGCGGCGGCGTCGGCGTCGTCCTCGTACAGGCGCGGCTTGAGCATCTCCAGGTACCAGTCGCAGAGCTCCTCGTACACGAAGCGGTAGAGCCCGAGCACGGCGTGGTGGAACTCGAACGCGTCGAAGGCGGCCGACAGCTCCTGCTCGGCGGCCTGCAGGCGCGAGAGGATCCAGCGGTCCTCGACAGTCCGCGGCTCCGGCGCCCGCGTCGGCACCGTGACGCCCGCGGGCACGCGCAGCAGCACGAGCCGCGAGGCGTTGAAGAGCTTGTTCGCGAGCTGGCGGCCCTGCGCGATCTTCTCCTCGTTGAAGCGCACGTCCTGCGTCGAGGACATCGCCAGCAGGCCGAAGCGCACCGCGTCGGCGCCGTAGGCGGGGAACTCGCCGCCCTGCGTGAACACGGGCGGGCGCGCGCCGCCGTCGATCAGCGCCAGCGGGTCGATGCCGGTGCCGAGCGACTTCGACATGCGGCGCCCGTCCGGCGCCTGCACGACCGAGTGCACGTAGACGTCGTCGAACGGGATGTCGTCGGCGAACTCGAGCCCGAAGAAGATCATCCGCGCGACCCAGAGGAAGAGGATGTCGCGCGCCGTCGAGAGCACGTCGGTCGGGTAGAAGGCGCGCAGCTCGTCCGTCTCGTCCGGCCAGCCGAGCGTCGCGAACGGCCACAGGCCGCTCGAGAACCAGGTGTCCAGGACGTCCTCGTCGCGCTCCCAGCCCGGCCCCGCCGGCGGCTCCATGCCGACGTAGGTCTCGCCGTCGCGGTACCAGACCGGCAGCCGGTGGCCCCACCAGAGCTGGCGCGAGATGCACCAGGGGCGGATGTTGCGCATCCACTCCAGGTAGCGGCGGCGCTGGCCCTCGGGGTGGATGCGGACGCGCCCGTCCTGCACCGCCGCGATCGCCGGCTTGGCCAGCTCGTCCATGCGCATGAACCACTGCAGCGAGATCAGCGGCTCGATCCGCTCGCCCGAGCGCTGCGAGTACGGCACCTCGTGCGTGTACGGCTCGGTGCGGTTGACGCGGCCCTCCTCGCGCAGCGCGGCGACGACCGCCTCGCGCGCCGCGAGCGCCGTCAGCCCGGCGAAGCGCTCGCCGGCCGCCGCCGTCAGCCGCCCGTCCTCGCCGATCACCGTGATCTCGTCGAGCCCGTGCGTGCGGCCGATCTCGAAGTCGTTCGGGTCGTGCCCGGGCGTGATCTTCAGCGCGCCGGTGCCGAACTCCGGCTTGACGTACTCGTCGGCGATGATCTTCAGCCGCCGGCCGACCAGCGGCAGGATCGCCGTCTCCCCCACCAGCCGCGTGTAGCGGTCGTCGGCGGGATGCACGGCGATCGCGACGTCGCCGAGCATCGTCTCCGGGCGCACGGTCGCGACCGTCACCGAGCCGTTGCCCGAGGCCAGCGGGTAGTCGACGTAGTAGAGCGTGTCGGTGACCTCGCGGTCCTCGACCTCGAGGTCCGAGATCGCCGAGCCGGAGCCGGGATCCCAGTTGACCATGTAGTTGTCGCGGTAGATCAGGCCGCGCTCGTAGAGCGTCACGAAGACCTTCAGGACGGCGCGCGCGTAGCTCTCGTCGAGCGTGAAGCGCTCCTCCTCGTAGTCGCACGAGGCCCCGAGCCGCTTGAGCTGGTCGACGATCGTCGAGCCGTACTGCTCGCGCCAGCGCCAGACGCGCTCGATGAAGGCGTCGCGGCCGATCTCCTTGCGGCTCGTGCCCTCGCTCTTGAGCAGCCGCTCGACCTGCGTCTGCGTCGCGATGCCGGCGTGGTCGGTGCCGAGGATCCACTTCGCGCGCAGCCCGCGCATGCGCGCGTAGCGGATCAGCGCGTCCTGGATCGAGCCGTTGAGCGCGTGACCCATGTGCAGCGCGCCGGTGACGTTCGGCGGTGGGATCGCGATCGAGTAGTTCTCGGCCGCGTCGCCCTCCGGCTCGGGATGGAAGCGACCCGATTCGAGCCAGCGCGCGAAGACGCGCCCCTCCGTCTCGGCTGGGTCGTATCTGGTCCGGTCCTCGAGCGGATGTGCCATCGCGCGAGCAGTCTAGGAGACGCCCGCGCCGGGCCGACGGCGCTACGCGGACTTGGCCTGGCGGTCCGGCGGCTCCTCGCCGGGCGCCTCGGTGACGAGCGTCGGCTTGACGCCGCGCTCGACCGTCTCCTTCGTCACGACGCACTTCTTGACGTCGCGCCGCGAGGGCAGCTCGAACTGCACCTCGAGCAGGATCTCCTCGATGATCGAGCGCAGGCCGCGCGCGCCGGTCTCGCGCTCGAGCGCCTTGTCGGCGACCGCCCGCAGCGCGTCGACCGAGAAGACCAGCTCGATGCCGTCGAAGGCGAAGAAGCGGTGGAACTGCTTGACGATCGCGTTGCGCGGCTCGGTCAGGATCGTGATCAGGTCGTCGCGCGAGAGCTGATGCACGGCCGAGGTCACCGGCAGCCGGCCGATGAACTCCGGGATCAGCCCGTACTGCATCAGGTCCTCGGGCAGCGCGCGCTCGAACAGCTCGCCGAGGTCGCGCTCGGCCTTGGACTCGATCGCGGCGCCGAAGCCGACGCCCTTGTGGCCGATGCGCCGCTCGATCACCTTGTCGAGGTTCGCGAAGGCGCCGCCGCAGATGAACAGGATGTTCGTCGTGTCGATCGTCAGGAACTCCTGGTGCGGGTGCTTGCGCCCGCCCTGGGGCGGCACGCTCGCGGTGGTGCCCTCGAGGATCTTCAGCAGCGCCTGCTGGACGCCCTCGCCCGAGACGTCGCGCGTGATCGACGGGTTGTCGGCCTTGCGCGCGATCTTGTCGACCTCGTCGATGTAGATGATCCCGGTCTCGGCCTTCTTGACGTCGTAGTCGGCCGCCTGGATCAGCTTCAGCAGGATGTTCTCGACGTCCTCGCCGACGTAGCCGGCCTCGGTCAGCGCGGTTGCGTCGGCGATCGCGAACGGGACGTTGAGGATCCGCGCGAGCGTCTGCGCGAGCAGCGTCTTGCCGCAGCCGGTCGGGCCGAGCAGCAGGATGTTGGACTTCTGCAGCTCGATGTCCGACTCGTCGGCCTGCATCATCTGCACGCGCTTGTAGTGGTTGTAGACCGCCACCGAGAGCGTGCGCTTGGCCTGCTCCTGCCCGACGACGTACTCGTTGAGCACGCCGTAGATCTCCTTCGGCTTGGGCAGGTTGTCGATGTCGAACGTCGGCGGAGCCGTCAGCTCCTCATCGATGATCTCGTTGCAGAGGTCGATGCACTCGTCGCAGATGTAGACGCCCGGGCCGGCGATCAGCTTCTTGACCTGCCGCTGCGACTTGCCGCAGAAGGAGCACAGGAGCTGCTCGTTGGAATCCGTCGGGCGCGCCATGCGACTAGTGCTCGTGGATCACCCGATCGATGATCCCGTACTCCTTGGCCTCCTCAGAGGACATGAAGTAGTCGCGCTCGGTGTCCTGGCGCACCTTCTCGATCGGCTGGTGCGCGTGGCCGGCGATGATCTCGTCGAGCCGGCGGCGCAGGTCGATGACCTCGCGCGCATGGATCTCGATGTCCGTCGCCTGGCCCTGGAAGCCCGAGCTGACCTGGTGGATCAGGATCTTCGCGTTCGGCAGCGCCATCCGCTTGCCCTCGGCGCCGCCGGCCAGCAGCAGCGCGCCCATCGACATCGCGATGCCGACGCAGATCGTCTGCACGTCGGGCTTGATGAACTGCATCGTGTCGTAGATCGCCAGGCCCGCGTACACCGACCCGCCGGGCGAGTTGATGTAGAGCGAGATGTCCTTGTCCGGATCCTCGGACTCGAGGTGCAGCAGCTGCGCCACGATCAAGTTCGCGATCTGGTCGTCCACCGGCGTGCCGAGGAAGATGATCCGCTCGTTGAGCAGACGGGAGTAGATGTCGAAGGCACGCTCCCCACGGGAGGTCTGCTCAACGACCATCGGTACGAGTGGGCTCACGGTCCTCGCTTCGTTTCGCTTCGAACGCTCGAATCCTTCAGGTGATCGGCCCGTGGACCGCTCGCTGGGCCGAAGACTAGCAACGGCCGAGCGCCGCCCGACGCAGGTCGGGCGGTCGCAGTTTGCGGCTTGGGCAGCTACTCGTCCGACGCCGTGATCTGGCCGTCGGCGTCGTCGCCGGCGCCGGGCGTCCAGAGCAGCTTGCGCGCCTGCGCCTGCTCGACGCTGATCGCGCTCGCGGCCTCGACCAGCAGGTCGAGCGCCTTGCGCTGGGACAGGTCGTCCTTGAGCGCGTCCAGGCGCTGGTTGGAGCGCAGGCGCTCCAACAGCTTCTTCGGTGGGGTGCGGTCGCCGGGGGGCGTGGCCTCGCCGACGGCCTGCAGCAGCTCGTCCTCGCTCGGCTCGAGCTGCTCGGCCGCGACGACGGCGGCCAGCACGGCCTCGCGCCGCAGGCCCTGCTCGGCGTCGGGCTTGGCCTGCTCGATCGTCTCCTCCTCGCTGCGGCCGGAGATCTGCAGGTAGGCCTCGCGCGAGATGCCCTGGTGCGACAGCGAGTGCAGCATATTGTCCCAGAGCTCGCGGGCGCGCGCCTCGATCAGCGCGTCCGGCAGCTCGAGCGTCGCGTTCTTGACCGCGGAGTCGAGCACCGCCTCGCGGAACTCGTTCTCGATCCGCTGGCCCTCGGCCTCGCCCAGGCGCGAGCGCACGTCCTCGCGCAGCTCGGCGACCGTGTCGAAGCCCGCCTCGGCGGCCAGCTCGTCGTCGACCTCCGGCAGCAGCTTGGCCTTGACGTCGCGGACCGTGACCGCGAACTCGGCCGTCTGGCCGGCCAGCTCGTCCGCCCCGTAGTCGTCGGGGAAGGTGATCGTGACGCTGCGCTCGGCGCCGGCGCTGGCGCCCTCGAGCTGCTCCTCGAAGCCCGGCACCAGCCGGCCCGAGCCGAGCTCGACCATCTGGTCGCGGCCCTCGCCGCCGGCGAACGGCACGCCGTCGAGCGTGCCGAGGAAGTCCATCACGACGAAGTCCCCGCGCGCCGCCTGGCGGTCGACGGTCTCGAGCTTGGCCGAGCGCTCGCGCAGCTGCTCGATCTCGGCGTCGATCGCCGCGTCGCCGACGACCGGCTCGCGGCGGCCGACCTCGAGCCCCTTGTAGTCGCCCAGCGTCGCCGTCGGCCGCACGCCGATCTCGATCGAGAAGCGCAGCGGCTCGCCGACCGGCGGCAGCTCGCCGAGGTCGATCTCCGGCTCGCCGACCGGCACGACGTGCGCCTCGTCGATCGCCGCGCGGTACCAGCTGTTCAGCGACTCGCGAACGGCTTCGTCGAGCACCGCCTCGCGGCCGACCCGCTTGATGACGACGGGCGGCGGCGCCTTGCCGGCGCGGAAGCCCGGGACGCGCAGGTTGCGGGCGAGTTGGCGAGCGGCCTGCGAGACGCGGCGCTCGAGCTCGTCGGTGCCGACCACGGCCTCGACGCGCACGCGCGACTCGGGCAGCTCGGTGACGGTGGTTGTGACGGTTGTGGCCATAAGAGCGGCGGTGAACGATACAAAGGGACGTCATGCGCGAGCGTCTTGCGGCGTGGCTGGTCACCGGGCCGCTGGGGCACTTCGCCGCCGGCGCGCTCGACTGGACGACGCCGCTGGCCGCGGCCGCGCGGCGCGCCGCGCTGGCGCGGCGGCGCCGCCGCAGCCACGATCCAGCGAATAATGCCGAAACCTGATCCGATTCCTTGTGAAGGCCTCGCCGGGTGAGTACCGTGGAGCCACCCCATGAGCAAGATCGAACGCATCAAGGAGGCGACGGACGGTCTCGACGTGCTCCCGGAGCTGCTGCGCGCCGCGCAGGACGGCTGGGAGACGCTCGACCCCGACCATGTCGGCCTCCTGAAGTGGTACGGCCTCTACGCCCACAACACGCACGACGGGCACTTCATGCTCCGGGTGAAGGTGATCCAGGGCGTGCTGAGCGCCGATCAGGCCGAGACGCTGGCCTCGATCGCGCAGGACTTCGGCCGCGGCGTGATCGACTGCACGACGCGCCAGTGCGTCCAGATCCACTGGATCCGGCTGGAGAACATCCCCGAGCTGTTCGCGCGCCTGGAGCGCGTCGGCATGACGACCGCCGGCGCCTGCGGCGACATCACGCGCAACGTCGTCGGCTGCACGCTCGCCGGGCTGGGTCACGAGCAGATCGTCGACGGCTACGCGACCGCCGAGGCGATCCACGAGTACTTCCTGAACAACAAGCTCTACTCGAACCTGCCGCGCAAGTACAAGGTGTCGGTGACCGGCTGCGCCGAGGACTGCGCGCGCGGCCTGATCAACGACGTCGCGCTCTCGGGGGCGATCGCGGCGGACGGCACGCGCGGCTTCAACGTGCGCGTCGGCGGCGGGCTCTCGACGCAGCCGCGGATGGCGCGCTGGGTCGACGTCTTCGTGACGCCCGAGGAGGCGCCGGAGGTCGTCGCCGCCGTCACCGCGATCTTCCGCGACGCGACGGAGAACCGCAAGGCGCGCGGCAAGGCGCGGCTGAAGTTCCTCGTCGACCGGATCGGCCCCGAGGAGCTGCGCGCCGAGATGGAGCGCCGCGTCGGCCGCGAGCTGCGCCGCGGCGTCGCGACGGCGCCGGGCCTCAACGGCGACGACCACATCGGCGTGCACGAGCAGACCGACGGCGAGCACCGCACGGTCGGCATGGTCGTGCCGGTCGGCCGCCTGAAGGCGGCGCAGCTGTTCGAGCTGGTGCGGCTGGCGCGCGAGTACGGCAGCAACGCGGACGACGCGCTGCGGCTGACGCACCAGCAGAACGTGCTGCTGCCGTGGATCGCGGCGGACAAGCTCGACGCGCTGCTCGCCGAGCCGCTGCTCGAGCAGCTGACGCCCTCGCCCACGCTCTTCGCGCGCGGCCTGCAGACCTGCACCGGCAAGGAGTACTGCGGCCTGGCGAAGGTCTTCACGAAGAGCCGCGCGGTCGAGATCGCGCGCTTCCTCGACGAGCACGTGCGCCCGAACGGCCACGGCGAGGACCTGCGCGTGCACTTCGCCGGCTGCTCGTCGAGCTGCGCGCAGCAACAGATCGCCGACATCGGCATCGAGGGCGTGCTCAAGAAGGTCGACCGCGAGTTCGTCGAGGCGATGGACATCCGCATCGGCGGCCACCTCGGCGAGAACGCGCGCTTCGGCGACGTCGTGCTCAAGAAGGTCCCGCACTGGGAGCTCAACGAGACGCTGCTGCGGATCTTCGACCTCTACGAGCAGCACCACGACGAGGCCGAGACGTTCCGCGCCTTCGCCGGCCGCACCGAGGCCGCGTGGTGGACCGAGAACCTGCAGCCGATCGAGGAGCCCGCCTGATGAGCATCACGGAGGTCCTGCAGACCGCGGTCGAGCGCCACCACCCGCGGCTGGTGCTGCTGTGCTCCTTCCAGAAGGAGGAGTCGGTGCTGGTCGACGAGCTGGTGCGGATCGCGCCCGACGCGCGCCTGGTCACGATCGACACCGGCGTGCTGTTCCCGGAGACGCTGGCGACATGGCGCGCCTTCGAGGAGCGCTTCGACGTCAAGGTCGAGGTCGAGGACGCGACCGGCGACTGGAGCGCGAGCAGCTGCTGCGGCGACGCTAAGGTCGCCGCGCTCGAGCGCGCGCTGGCCGGCGCCGACGCCTGGATCACCGGCATCCGCCGCGAGCAGTCGCCGACGCGCGCCGACGCGCAGGAGATCGAGTTCGACGAGCGCCGCGGGATCTGGAAGTTCAACCCGCTCGTCGACTGGAGCGAGAAGGACCTCTGGCGGCGGATCGCCGAGCGCGACCTGCCCTACAACGCGCTGCACGACCAGGGCTACTCGTCGATCGGCTGCGCCCCCTGCACCGCGCCGGGGGCCGGCCGCGAGGGCCGCTGGGCGGGGTCCGCGAAGACCGAGTGCGGCCTGCACGTCGCATGACGGCCGTCGACGTCACGCCGCTCTCGCACCTGCGGGCGCTGGAGGCCGAGGCGATCCACGTGATCCGCGAGGTCGTCGCCGAGCGCGAGAAGCCGGCGCTGCTGTTCTCCGGCGGCAAGGACTCGATCGTGCTCGTGCGCCTGGCGCAGAAGGCGTTCGCGCCAGGCCCCGTGCCGTTCCCGCTGCTGCACGTCGACACCGGGCACAACTTCCCCGAGGTGATCGAGTTCCGCGACCGGCTGATCGCCGAGAGCGGCCTGCGGCTGCTGGTCGCCAGCGTGCAGGACTCGATCGACGCCGGCCGCGTGCAGGAGGAGACCGGCCCGCGCGCCTCGCGCAACCGCCTGCAGACGGTGACGCTGCTGGACGCGATCGCCGAGCACGGGCTCGACGCCTGCTTCGGCGGCGCGCGCCGCGACGAGGAGCGGGCGCGCGCGAAGGAGCGCGTGCTGTCCTTCCGCGACGACTTCGGCGGCTGGGACCCGCGCCGCCAGCGGCCGGAGCTGTGGGACCTCTACAACGCGCGCGTGCGCCGCGGCGAGAACATCCGCGCGTTCCCGATCTCGAACTGGACCGAGCTCGACGTCTGGCAGTACATCGCCAGCGAGGAGCTGGCGCTGCCGCCGATCTACCTGGCGCACGAGCGCGAGGTCTTCGAGCGCGACGGCATGCTCTACGCGACCTCGCCGTTCATCGAGCTGATCGACGGCGAGCGGCCGTTCACGGCCTCGGTGCGCTACCGCACGGTCGGCGACATGAGCTGCACGGGCGCCGTGCGCTCGACCGCGGACACGCTCGCCGACGTCGTCGCCGAGATCGCCGCGACGAACGTCACCGAGCGCGGCCAGACGCGCGCCGACGACCGCGCGTCGGAGGCGTCGATGGAGGACCGCAAGCGCGAGGGGTACTTCTAGTGGATCTGCTTCGTCTCGCGACCGCCGGCAGCGTCGACGACGGCAAGTCGACGCTGATCGGGCGGCTGCTCTACGACGCCAAGGCGGTGCTGGCCGACCAGCTCGCGCACGTCGAGGAGCGCAGCGCCGAGCGGCTCGACCTGGCGCTGCTGACCGACGGCCTGCGCGCCGAGCGCGAGCAGGGCATCACGATCGACGTCGCCTACCGCTCGTTCGCGACGCCGCGGCGCCGCTTCATCCTCGCCGACTGCCCCGGCCACGCGCAGTACACGCGCAACATGGTGACCGGCGCCTCGACCGCCGACCTGGCGCTGCTGCTCGTCGACGCGCGCGCCGGCCTGACCGAGCAGAGCCGCCGCCACGCGACGATCGCCGCGCTGCTGCGGATCCGCCACGTGATCGTCGCCGTCAACAAGATGGACCTCGTCGACTACGCCGAGGAGGCCTTCGACGACGTCGTCCGCCAGGTGCTCGAGCTGGCCGCGAAGATCGGGCTGCACGACGTCGAGTTCGTCCCGATCAGCGCGCTCGAGGGGGACAACGTCGTCGAGCGCTCGCCGCGGATGCCCTGGTACGCCGGGCCGCCGCTGCTCGAGCGGCTGGAGACGATCCCGGTCGAGCCGCCGAAGGTCCACGGCGCGCGGCTGCCGGTGCAGCTGGTGCTGCGCGGCGAGGACGGCTCGCGCTGGGCCGCCGGCCGGCTCGCCGCCGGCTCGCTGCGAGCCGGCGACGAGGTCGTGCTGCTGCCGTCCGGCGTGCGCACGCGAATCGCCGAGGTGCGCGACGCCGAGGGCGTCGCCGAGACGATCGAGGCACCGCTCTCGGTCTCGGTCCGCTTCCAGGACGAGGTCGACATCGCGCGCGGCGAGCTGATCGCCGCCGCCGCCGACGCGCCGACGCCGGTGCGCGAGCTGGCGGCGACCGTCTGCTGGCTCGGCGACCGTCCGGCCGCGCCCGGCGCGCGGCTCGCGCTCAAGCAGGGCACGCGCACGGTCCCGGCGCGGCTGGAGGCGATCGACGGCCGGATCGACTTCGAGACCGTCGAATGGCCGGCGGCCGACGAGCTGCGGCTGAACGACGTCGCGCACGTGCGCCTGCGGCTCGGCGGCGAGATCGCGCCCGACCCGTACGCGCAGTCGCACGCCAGCGGCGCCTTCATCCTGATCGACGAGGCGAGCAACGACACGGTCGCCGCCGGCATGGTGCTCGAGGGCTAGTCGCTCCCGCAGGTCCGGCGAGAGTGGCCGCGAGAGGTACGTCTTCAGACACCTGCATGAGGAGCCGATGACCCTTCCTGGTCAGGATCTGGTAGGCAGATCCGACACCAAGGAGGGGTTGCAGGTTGCACTCACGACGCTGGACGATCGCCGCGCTGGCCGGCGCGGCGCTCATGATCGGCGGACCGGCGACGGCGCTCGCGCAGGCGCCCGCGGCGGTCACGCTCAGCAGCGCCCAGTTCAACAGCCTCAGCGAGATCGCCGTCGATACGAGCGCCGATCTCACGGGCATCACGGCGAATGACGTCGCCATCACCGCACCCGGCGGCGGCGTGCTGCCGGCCAGCGACATCGCGTCGCTGCAGGCCGACTCGGGCAAGCTCGTCGTCCACCTGACGGCGACGCCGTTCGCGCGCACGACCTCGGCCGGCGCCACGATCGCCACGCGCGCCTTCGGCGGCCACGCCGCCTCGGCCGCCGTCGGCATCGCCCGCGCCGGCGAGCCGGCCGCGCACGCGCACATCCTCGGCTCCAGCCAGTGGACCGACAACGGCTGGAGCACGAGCCAGACCGACCCGTCCTACGTCGACCCGGTCACCGGCCAGCACGGCCTCTACCGCTTCCAGGACCTGACGCCGAACAAGGATGCCAACGGCGCGCCGATCACCTGGAACGACGGCGCGGTGACGTCGCCCGCGCACCACGACCTGCGGATGCTCGTCCTGTTCGTGCAGTTCCCGGACCGCATGGCGACCGACTCGCAGGCCGGCTGGACGACGATGCAGCCGTACATGGACTTCCTGCAGCCGGCCTCGAGCTTCTGGAGCACGTCCTCCTACGGCCAGCTGCACGTCGACTTCACGTCGCCGCAGGTCGATCGCAGCCTGCCCTGGATCACGATGAGCCGCAACGCGAGCACGTACACCTGGGACGCCCAGACGCACAACATGTTCGCCTACGCGCGCGAGGCATTCCAGAAGGCCTACGACGACTACGGCATCAAGGCCGACGACTACGACGAGGTCCTGATCATGCCGGCGCGCGGCCGCTCCGGCCTCGCGAACGGCCCGGGCAACATCAACCGCGACCCGACCGACGGCGAGCAGACCAACACCAACCAGGTCGCCTACGTCGACGGCGACGGCACGCCGCACTACGTGCCGACGGTGATCACGGCCGGCAACGACATGTTCTCGTGGGGCTACCGCTGGATCAACCACGAGTTCGGCCACACGGTCGGCCTGCCCGACCTCTACATGTACTCGCCGACGACCGTCCTCGGCGCCCGCGTCAACCAGTTCTTCTGGGTCGGCGGCTGGAACATCATGGGCAACATCGGCGGCCACTCGAACGACTACAGCGGCTACCAGAAGTACAAGCTGCGCTGGATCCGCGACGACCAGGTCGACGCGGTCAGCACGCCGGGCACGACGACGCACGCGATCACGCCGATCGAGACGCCGGGCGGCACGAAGCTGGTCGTCGTCCGCACCGGGCTCTCGACGGCCTACGTCGCCGAGTTCCGCACCAAGCTCGGCGTCGAGGCGCTCGACGCCCGCGGCAAGTACCAGGGCGTGCTGCTCTACCGGATCGACGCCTCGCAGTGGGAGCAGATCAACGACCAGGTCGACCTGCAGGTGATGTCCAAGCAGTGCTACGACGACCCGGCGGTCGGCGGCGCGCTGAACCTGACCGGCGTCTGGCGGCCGCTGACCACGTCGCTGACCTGCCTCGACTCCCAGGGCGCGCTGTGGGGTCCGGGCGACACGTTCACCGACCCGTCGACCGGCGTCACGATCGACTTCGGCGCCATCACGCACTACAACGCCGGCGACCCGGCGAACAGCCCCTACACGGCCGACGACACGGCGACGCTGAAGGTCACGACGACCAAGACGGCCGCGCTCGACGTCCCGGTCGCGCTCAGCAACGCACGGCTGACCAGCCCGACGACGCTGAGCTTCGACAGCAGCGTCGAGCTGCAGGACCGGATCGAGAACTCGAACGCGATCAACAACGGCACGCACACCTACGTCCGCGAGAAGACGCGGCTGGCGCCCGAGGACGTCGTGCTGACGCGCGGCGACGGCTCGACCGTGCCGAGCTCGGCGATCGCGGACGTCGACGTGCAGCCGAGTGGCGTCACGCTGACGCTGGCGCCTGGCACGTTCGCGAACGCGGCCAGCGCCGCCGGGCTGACCGTCGCCACGAAGCCGTACTTCTGGTTCCAGGCGGGCGCCGCGGCGCCCGTCGCGTCGCAGCTCGGCGACGTCGGTGGCACGGTGCCGGCGACGCTCTCGCTGACGCTGGGCGCGGCGGCCGACTTCGGCGCCTTCACGCCCGGCCTCGCGAGGACCTACACGGCCTCGACGACCGCGACCGTGACCTCGACCGCCGGCGACGCGCTGCTGACGGTGACCGATCCGGACACGGCCCACCCGGGCCACCTGGTCAACGGCAGCTTCGCGCTCGCCGCCGGCCTGCAGGCGCGCGCGACGAACCCGACGACGAGCGGCTCGCCGCTGCACCAGATCGGCGGCTCCTCCAACCTGCTCGCCTGGAGCGCACCGGTCGCCAACGACCCGGTGACGATCGCCTTCCAGCAGCAGATCGGCGCCAATGACGCGCTGCGCAGCGGCAGCTACAGCAAGACGCTGACCTACACGCTCTCGACCACGACCCCGTAGTCGTGCGCTGTGCCAGAGCGGCGGACGGCGTCCGCCGCTCTGGCAGGTCATCGCCCTCGCCGGCGCGTCATCATGGGCCGCAGCCGGCCATGACGCGTCTCAACGTTCCCCCCACGCCCGTCCCGGAGACGGCGACCGACGGGCTGACGATCGACACCGAGATCCTCTCGGCGGCGCTCAACGACGTGCTCGAGGAGCAGGCCGGGCGCGTCTTCGCGTCGCGGCTGCAGTGGCTGTTCAAGACCGCCGAGGCCGTGCGCGGCGGCGACCAGTCGGCCGCCGAGCGGCTGCTCGCCTACCTGCACGGCGTCCCCGACGAGTCGGTCGAGCCGATCATCCGCGCCTGCTCGCTGGAGCTGCAGCTGGCGAACATCGCCGAGGAGCGCGAGCGCGTGCGGCGCCGGCGCCAGTACGACGCGACCGGCGAGATGCAGCGCGAGTCGCTCGCCGAGACGGCGCAGATCCTGCGCGCGCAGCACGCCGACCTGCCGGCGCTGACGTCGCAGCTGCGGATCGAGCACGTGCTGACCGCGCACCCGACCGAGGCGACGCGGCGCTCGGTGCTCGACCACCAGTGGGACGTCCAGGTGCTGCTCGACAAGCTCGACGACCCGCGCACCGGCATCTCGGCGCGGCGACGGCTGATCGAGGAGCTGCGCGAGGTGCTGACCGTCTGGTGGCAGACGGACGCCGTGCGCCGCGTGCGCCCGCGCGTCGAGGACGAGGTGCGGCGCAACCTGTTCTTCTTCGAGGCGGTGCTGTTCGACGCCGTGCCGGCGGCGCTCGACGAGCTCGAGCACGCCTTCGACGTGCGCCTCGTCCAGCCGGTGCTGTCCTACGGCAGCTGGACCGGCGGCGACATGGACGGCCACCCGGAGGTCGGCGCCGACACGCTCGCGACGGCGCTGGAGCTGCACCGCCAGACGGCGCTGCGGCTGCTGCGCGACCGCGTCGACCGGCTCGCGCGCAGCTTCTCGCACTCCTCGCTGCGCGTGCCGATCTCCGAGGAGCTGACGCGCTCGCTCGAGCAGGACGAGCGCGAGCTGCCGTCGGCGCCGGTGCTGCGGCGCGCGCACCGCGAGTGGGAGCCGCTGCGGACCAAGCTCGGCTTCGTCCACCACCGGCTCGGCGCGACGCTGCGCCCGCGCGGGCGCGAGCCCGGCTACGGCGACGCCCAGCAGCTGCGGCGCGACATCGAGCTGGTGCTCGGGCACCTCGGCTCGCGCCACGTCGCGCTCGGCTCGATCCGGCGGCTGCTCTGGCAGATCGACGTCTTCGGCTTCCACCTCGCCGGCATCGACGTGCGCCAGGGCGCGAGCGTGATCCGCGCCGCCGCGGCGGCGCTGCTGCCCGGCTACGCGGAGGCCGACGAGCCGCGGCGGATGGCGCTGCTGACCGAGGCGCTGACGTCCGGCCGGCGCGGCATCGAGCACCACCCCGGCGGCACGCCGGGCGAGCTGCTGCGGGTGCTCGACACGGTCGCGCTGGCCACCGACGCCTACGGCCCGCGCGCCGTCACGGCGATGGTGATCTCGATGACCGAGCAGCCCTCGGACGTGCTCGCCGCGCGCTGGCTGGCGGCGCGCGCCGGCGCCGACTCGCTGCGGCTGGTGCCGCTGTTCGAGACGCTCGGCGATCTGCAGGCCGCGCCGGCGACGATGGCGGCGCTCTACGCCAACGACGCCTACCGCGCGCACCTGCGCGCGCAGGGCAACAACCAGATGGTGATGGTCGGCTACTCGGACTCCGGCAAGGACTCCGGCTACGTCGCCAGCCAGTACGCGCTCTACGTCGCCCAGGAGCGGCTGGCCGCGCAGGCCGGCGAGCAGGGCGTCGTGCTCGAGCTCTTCCACGGCCGCGGCGGCTCGCCCTCGCGCGGCGGCGGCCGCACCTACCGAGCGATCCTCGCGCAGCCGGAGGGCTCCGTGCAGGGCCGCATCCGGATCACCGAGCAGGGCGAGACGGTCTCGGCCCGCTACGCCGACCCGGAGCTGGCGGTCCGCTCGCTCGAGCAGACGATCTCCGCCGTGCTGCTGGCGACGGCGCTGCCGAACCCGCCGATCCGGCCGCAGTGGCGCGAGGAGATGGAGCGGCTCTCGGAGCGCTCGCGCGAGCGCTACCGCGCGCTCGTCTACCAGGACGCCGACTTCCTGCGCTTCTTCGGCCAGATGTCGCCGATCACCGAGCTCGGCGACCTGAACATCGGCTCGCGGCCGCCATCGCGGCGCGAGCGCGCCGGCGTCGAGGACCTGCGGGCGATCCCCTGGGTCTTCGCCTGGACGCAGAACCGGCTGCTGCTGCCGTCCTGGTACGGCGCCGGCGCGGCGCTGGCCGAGGGCGACGTCGAGCTGCAGCGCGAGATGTGGCGCGACTGGCCGTTCTTCCGCGGCCTGATCGGCACGCTCGAGATGGCGCTCTTCAAGACCGACCTCGGCGTCGCCGAGCGCTACCTGCGGCTCGTCGACGAGGATCTCGTCGACCGCTTCTGGCCCGACGCGCGCGACGAGTACGAGCGCGTCGTCGCGCGCGTGCTGCAGATCACCGGCCAGAGCGGGCTGCTGGACCAGACGCCGGCGCTGCAGCGGCGCCTGGCCAAGCGCAACCCCTGGGTCGACCCGCTCTCGCACCTGCAGGTCGAGCTGCTCGAGCGCCTGCGGGCGGGCCGCGACGACGCGCGCACGCCGCTGCTGGCGACGATCACCGGCATCGCCGCCGGGATGCGCAACACCGGCTGAGGTCACCGTCTGCCGCAGTTCTCTGCGATCCTGCGGCTGTGACTTCCGACGATCCACGCCAGGAGGCAGCGCTCTTTCTGCCGCCCGAGGACTGGATTCCGGTCGCCGTGCCGATCAATCAATTGTTGACACGTCGAGACGATCTCGTCGTCGCCGTCAACGACGCGCTTGTATATCCGCATCGGCGTCACGATCGACAGCTCACTGCTCGCCGAGGCCGCGAAGAACGCCGTCCCTCGCTGGCTACCTTCGACAACCCGCTGATCGGAAGCCGGCCGGTTGATCTAGCGACGGCGCTTCAGCGCCTCCCCTGACGAACATCGACGCCGCCGAAGCAAGCCTCTCGCGGCGCTCCGCGCACAATCTGACCGCCGCCAAGGCACACGCGACCCAAGCCTACGGTGCCGTCTGCGTCGCCGCCGTTCTGAATCCATCAATCGTGAGCCTTGGCGATAACTACAACTACCATGTGCACATGATGAGCAGTCAGCTGTGCAACGCCGCCGTCGAAGAGCATTACATCCAGACAGTCGTCGTCCGCGACAACACTGCAGTTTCCCCGCCGAGCACAGCAATCGGCGGGCCGAACTTCGGCATCCAAACCGACGCCTACGCGGCCGCGCACTCCGCGGGCGACCACCTCTGGTACAACGACAGCGACTTCTGGTGCGAGAGCAACGGGCTCTTCATCCAAGGACCTGTCGGCCTTTTCGGCGGCTGGGACCATCGCCTGTACTGATCCAAAGACCCTTGGTGCGTGTCGCAGCCGCGACACGCACCATGAACGACGATTTCGCGTCGTCGCCAACCAGCGGTACGCTCGTCGGGGACGATCGTCGGATGGACCAGCCGCGGAAATATCAAGCTTGACAACGAGACCACGCACCTCCTTCCCGCCTGCCAACGAACTGCCGCATGCGGTGTGCGTCAACACGCAGCTCGTGCGGACTCGCAATATCACCGTCGAGATCCCGGTGATCCTGCCGTATCGAGACGGCCTCGTCTTCGAAGTCAAGATCACTCATCGCCGTATGCGAGATGCAGCCGCGATCAGGCTCGTCCCGTTCGGGCCGAAGACGCCTCCCGACGCCGGGCCCCAGCTCATGCTGCGAAGCGGCAACGATGTGCGCGTCAGCGTCAGTCGGACGCTCGTCAGCGACCCGGACGAGCCGCGGCTGCGTCTGTGGGCCTCGCACGGGTCCGTACGTCAGATGACCATGCACCTGTGGCTCTCGCCGTTGCCGCTTGATGGCCCGCTTGACGTCACGTTCTCGTGGCCGAGCGAGGCCGCTCACGGCCGCGCGACAATCGACGCGTCCGAGCTCGCTCGAGCGGCGGAGTGCGCGATGCAAGCGTGGTCACCAGACAAGCCGGCTGCCTGAACTGGCTCTGGGCGATCTCGCGCGTGGCGCTACTAGGCGTCGAGCTGGGCCTGGACGATCTCCTCCAGCAGCATCCCGAGGTAGCCGTAGAGCATCCGCTCGCGGGCCTCGGGATCGCCGGGGTCGATCGTCAGCGGCTCGTCGTCGCTGACGTCGAGCAGCGTCCCGATCACCAGGCGCAGGTTGTTGACGGCGTGCATCCACGCGGTCAGCTGCTCGGCCGTCAGCTCGTCGTCGTCGAGCGTCGCCTCGACGACGTCGACGGCGGCGGCGCGGCTGGCCGCGAGGTCCGCCTGCGTCAGCCGGCGGTACTCGTCCTCGAGCTCGGGGTCCTCGCTGTAGGCCTCCGGGTACAGCCGCCGCAGCCGTGGGCTCTCGGGGCCGAGCGCGAGCAGCGTGCGAAGCTCGTCGCAGAGCTGGCGGATCAGCGTGCGCTCGCCGTCCGGCAGCCGCAGCAGGTAGCGGCCGCGGCGCAGGACCACGCGGCGCCGCGCGCGCCCGAACGCCATCAGTCCTGCTGCATGGTCGCCCACAGGCCGTGCTCGTGCAGCCGGAAGACGTCCAGCTCGGCCTTCTCGCGCGTCCCGTTCGCGACGACGGCGCGGCCCTTGTGGTGCACGTCGAGCATCAGCTCGGTCGCCTTCGCGCGGTTGTAGCCGAAGAGCTTCTGCAGCACGAGCACGACGTAGCTCATCAGGTTGATCGGGTCGTTCCAGACGATCACGACCCAGGGTCGGTCGGGCGCGTGCCGGGTCTCGCCGCGCGGGACGTCGACCTCGGTGGGGACCGCAGTGGGCACGGACTCCATTGTGACGCGCACCTTCAGCCGGCGGAGACCGACGTCAGAGCACTGGCGGAGGCCTGACCGGCGGCGCCCGCGACGCTGGCGCCGATCTGCAGCGGGCCGTCGCCGACGTCCGGCGGCAGCGTCAGCACGCCGCTGGCGCCGTCGATCGGCACGACGAGCGTGCGCGCGGGCTGCGCGCTGCCGGCCGCGCGCACGCCGACCAGCAGCTGCAGCGGTGCGGTGACCGTCGTCTGGAAGGCCAGCCTGACGCCGTCGCCGTCGCGGCTGGCGCTGACGTGCGGCGCCGGCGGCGGCGAAGCTGGCGGCGTCGCGCGCTCCTGCGCCAGCGCCGGCGTCGGACCGGTGCGGCGGACGAGGTCGAGCGGGTCGCCCCACTGACCATGGTGGCCCGGGCCGACCGGGCTGGAGGCGTCGATCGCGACGCCCGGCGTGGCCTTCGTGTCGCCCCAGGTCCCCGGCCAGACCGCCCACGCCGGGCCGCCGTCGCCGAGCATGATCAGCGCCGGGTCGATCTTCGGGCCGCGGCCGTCGGCGTGGTCGAACCAGACGCCGGTGAAGTGCTCGCCGGCGTTCAGGTAGGACGCGTGCGAGCCGCGCGCGACGTAGACGAGCGGCGTGTCGGCCGAGCTCGGCGCCTTCTGCACGGCGCTCCAGGGCGCCAGCTGGCCGCCGTGGTGCTGGGCGTAGGCGACGCGCACGGGCCGCTCGTCCGCGCCGAGCTGGATCTGGATCATCTCCCAGTCGCCCTCGTGGTTGCCGGCGCTGAGCAGCGGGCCGATCAGCTCGAAGGCGTTGTAGTAGTAGAAGAACCAGTACTGGAGCCAGAGGTCGCCCCGCGAGTCGCGCCGAGCGCGCGCGTGGATGCGGTTCGCCAGCCTGACGTTCGCGTGCATCGCGGCGGCGTGCGCCGCGTAGTCGCGCGTGCCGTCGCCGATCGCGTCGCTCGCCGCCGCCGGCCGGCCGTCCGCGTAGGCCGTCCTGCCGAGGAACGCCAGCGAGAGCTGCGACGGCCGCGCGATCACGCTGCCGTCACCGGCCTTGAGCGCGTTCGTCGGCGCGTCGGTGAAGATCTGCGCCGAGTCGGCGAAGTAGGGCTCGAGCGAGTCGTAGACGAGCCGCGGCGCGTGTCGCTGCAGCAGGGTCGCGGCATCGGTCATCGGCGGGCACGCTACCCGGCTGGCGTACGATCCGCCCGTGCTGTGGGAGCTGAGCGCGTCCGAGCTTGCCGCCGGCATCCGCGCGCGCAGCTTCTCCTCGCGCGAGGTGGTGCAGGCGCACCTGGAGCGGATCGCGGCGCTCGACGGGCGTCTGAACGCGATCGTCACGCTCGACGCCGACGCGGCCCTGGCCGCCGCCGACGCCGCCGACCGGCGCGTCGCCGGCGGGCCGCTGCACGGCGTGCCGGTCGCCGTCAAGGACCTCGAGGACACCGCCGGCATGCGCACCACGTACGGCTCGCCGCTGTACGCGACGCACGTGCCGAACGCCGACTCGCTGCTGGTCGAGCGCTGGCGCGCCGCCGGCGCGATCGTCATCGGCAAGACCAACACGCCGGAGTTCGGCGCCGGCTCGCAGACCTTCAACCGCGTCTTCGGGCCGACGCGCAACCCGTACGACCGCGAGCGCACGCCCGGCGGCTCCAGCGGCGGCGCGGCGGCCGCCGTCGCGGCGCGGCTGCTGCCGCTGGCCGACGGCTCGGACCTCGGCGCGAGCATCCGCAACCCGGCGTCATTCTGCAACCTCGTCGGCCTGCGCCCCTCCCCCGGCCGCGTGCCGGCGCTGACCAGGCCGCCCGGCGACGCCTGGAGCCCGCTCGGCGTCAGCGGCGCGCTGGCGCGCAACGTCGCCGACGCGGCGCTGGCGCTGCGCGCGCTCGCCGGACCGGATCCGCGCGACCCGCGCTCGCTCGCGCACGACGCCGAGCTCGCGCGCGGCGAGCTCGCGCTGGACCCGCGCGGCCTGCGGATCGCCTGGAGCCGGACGCTCGACGGGCTGCCGGTCGAGCCCGAGGTGACGGCGGTGCTCGAGCGCCAGCGGGCGACGTTCGCCGAGCTCGGCTGCGTCGTCGAGGACGTCGAGCCGTCGCTGGCCGGCGCCGACGAGGCCTTCGACACGCTGCGGGCGCTGCAGTTCGCGGCCGCGTTCGCCGACATGCTCGAGCACGTCAAGCCGGACATCGCCGAGAACGCGCGCCGCGGGCTGGCGCTCGACGCGCCGCGGATCGCCCGCGCGCTGGCGCTGCGCAGCGCCGTCTTCGAGCGCATGCGGCGGCTGCTGACGCGCTACGACGCGCTCGCCGCGCCGGTGGCGCAGGTGCTGCCGTTCCCGGTCTCCGTCGAGTGGCCGCGGCAGGTCGCCGGCACGACGATGGCGACCTACACGGAGTGGTTCCGCTCCTGCTCGCGGATCAGCGTCAGCGCGCACCCGGCGATCTCGGTGCCCGCGGGCTTCAGCGCGCAGGGCCTGCCGGTCGGGCTGCAGCTGATCGGCCGCCACCGCGGCGAGCTCGCGCTGCTGCGGCTGGCGGCGGCGTTCGAGGCGGCGACCGGCTTCGGGCGCCGGGCGCCGGCGCTGTGAGCGTCTGGCCGAGCACGCCGCCGACGGCCGCGCAGCGCGCCGCCGTCGCCGACGCCGAGCCGCGGCCGTTCTGGCAGCTGGCGCCGGGCGCACCGGCGCCGGCGCTCGTCGGCCGCAGCGACGCCGACCTCTGCATCGTCGGCGGCGGCTTCACCGGGCTCTGGGCGGCGCTGCACGCCAAGCGCGCGGACCCGGCGCGCGACGTCGTGCTGCTCGAGGCCGAGGTCGCCGGCTTCGGCGCCAGCGGCCGCAACGGCGGCTTCGTCTCGTCCTCGCTGACGCACGGGCTCGAGAACGGCCTCGCGCGCTTCGCCGACGAGCTGCCGGCGCTGGAGCGGCTCGGGCGCGAGAGCTACGCGGGGCTGCGCGCGGACCTGGCGCGCCACGCGATCGACTGCGACTTCGAGGACGGCGGCGAGCTGACGGTGCTGCTCGAGCCCTACCAGGACGCCTGGCTGCAGGAGACGGGCGCGCTGCTGCGCCGCTTCGGCCACGACGTGACGCTGCTCGACGGCGCGGCGATGCGCGCGCAGGTCGCCTCGCCGACCTACCGCGGCGGCATCTGGGATCGCACGGGCGCCGGCCTGCTCGACCCCGGCAAGCTGGCCGCCGGCCTGCGCGCCGCCGCGCTGCGCGTCGGCGTGCGGATCCACGAGCACAGCACCGTGCGCGAGCTGGCCGCGGGCGAGCTGCTGACGGCGCGCGGGCGGGTCCGGGCGCGGCGGATCCTGCTCGCCGGCGGCGCCTACCCGCCGCTGCTGCGCGCGCCGGGCCGCTACGTCGCGCCGGTCTACGACTACGCGCTGGTCAGCGAGCCGCTGAGCGCCGAGCAGCGCGCGGCGATCGGCTGGCGCGCGCGCCAGGGGCTCGCCGACGGCGCCAACCGGTTCCACTACTACCGGCTGACCGCCGACGACCGGATCCTGTTCGGCGGCTACGACGCCGTCTACCGCTACGGCGGGCCGGTCGGGCCGGCGCAGGACGAGCACGCGGCGACCTTCGCGACGCTCTCGCAGCACTTCTTCACGACCTTCCCGCAGCTCGCCGGCCTGCGCTTCACGCACCGCTGGGGCGGCCCGATCGACACCTGCTCGCGCTTCAGCGTCTTCTTCGGCCGCGCGCACGGCGGCCGCAGCGTCTACGCGCTCGGCTACACCGGGCTCGGCGTCGGCGCGGCGCGCTGGGCGGCGCAGGTCGCGCTCGACCTGCTCGACGGCCGCGAGAGCGAGGCGACGCGGCTGCGCTACGTGCGAACGAAGCCGATCCCGTTCCCGCCGGAGCCGCTGCGCTGGGCGGCGATCCAGCTGACGCGCAACCGCCTCGCCGCCGCCGACCGCCACGACGGCCGCCGCGGGCTCTGGCTGCGCACGCTCGACCGGCTCGGGCTCGGCTTCGACTCCTAGACGGCCGCGCTGCGCGGCGTCGACTCCTCAGACGGCCGCGCTCGGCGCGAGCGCGTGGCGCGGCTCGAGCTCAGCCGCGCGCGCGAGCGTCGCGTCGTCGAGCTCAGCCGGCTCGAGCCCCGGGTAGGCGGCGAGCACGGCGCGCTCGACGGCCTCCAGCGAGACGCCGGCGACCTCGTCGTCGACCGCCCCGGCCGTCAGCTCGTCCCAGCCGATCGCGAGCGCGGCGTTGACGTCGCGCAGCACCGCGCGCACGCCGGCGCCGTCGCGCACGACGATCGCGGCGCCGAGCAGTGCCGCGCCGCGCACCAGCCGCTGCGCCGTGCCGACGAGCTTGACGCGCCCGCGCGCGTTGACGCTGTAGTCGCCCGGGCAGTACTCGCCCGGCACCGCGCCGACGCGCGCGTCGACGCCGAGCGTCCGCAGCGCGCCCGCCAGCCGCTCGCCGGCGTCGCGGAAGCGCTCGTGCGTCCCCGGCACGGGATCGGCGACGGCCGTGACGACGTCGATCCCCAGCGACTCGCGATGGTAGGCCGCGGCGTGGCCGCCGGGCAGCCGCAGCACCGGCGCGTAGCCGCGCGCGCGCGCGGCGTCCGCCGCGGCCGCGTAGCCGGGGCTGAGCGTGTCGAGCTTGCCGAAGGCGACGGTCGCCGGCGGCCGGTACAGCCGCAGCACGCCGCCGGGCAGCGCGCCCTCGGCGACGCGCAGCAGCAGCGCGTGCGAGAGCGCGATCTCGAGCGCCGCGGGGCGCTCCTGCAGGTCGCGGATCAGCAGCATCGCGGCGCTGACTCTACGAGGCCCGCGCGGCGTCGCGGCGCGTGATGTCGAAGCGCATCGCGACCTCGGTGCCGCCGCTCGCGCCCGAGCGCACGTCCGACTGGTCGCAGACCTGGGCGATCAGCCCGAGCCCGAGGCCGAGGCCCGGGCTGTCGAGCCGCGGCTGCAGGCCGCCGCCGGCGTCGCGCACGTAGAACCACAGCTGCTGCTCGCGGCGCGCGACCTCGACGACGATCGTCCCCGGCCGCTCCCAGCCGCGGTAGGCGTGCAGGACGGCGTTGGTCGTCGCCTCGGTGATCGCGAGCGCGATGTCGGCGAGCGTGCCGGCGTCGTCGGTGTGGCCGAGCGCCCAGCGGATCGCGGCGTGGCGCGCGCGCATCGGCGTCTCGTGGTGGGCGGCGAACGTCCAGCGCACGTCGAGGCTCCGTCAGCGCCGCTGCGGCCGCACGGCGATCACGACCGTCGTCACCGCGCAGAGCGTCTCGCCGGCGCGGACCTCGACGTCCCAGAGCCACTCCCCCGCCGCGCGGGCGCGGCGCCGCGCGGTCGCCTCGAGCACGCCCTCGCGGACCTCCGCGAGCACGTGCGTCGAGTTGCTCAGGCCGGCCGCGGCGAAGCCCTGCGGAACGACCTCGAGCGCCGTCCCAATCGAGGCCAGCGACTCGGCGATCGCCGCGAAGATGCCGCTGTGGACGGCGCCGTGCGCGCCCAGCAGCGCCGGCGCGACGTCGACGCGGCCGCGCGCCAGCGTGCCGTCGCCGCCGAGCCAGCGCAGCCCGTAGGCGCCGTCGAACGTCCGCTCGTACGGAACGCTGAAGGCGTCCTCGACGCTCATCGCGGCCCTCCTGAAGCGCGACGCCGCAGCTCGGGACGATCGCGATGGCCGGCAGCGCGCACGCGCACGACCGTACCATCGACGCGAATGGCGACCATCATCGAGCTCGACGGCGTCGCGCCGCGCATCGCCGACGACGCCTACATCGCGCCGACGGCCGTGCTGATCGGCGACGTCGAGATCGGCGCCGGCGCCAGCGTCTGGTTCGGCGCCGTGCTGCGCGGCGACGACGCGGCGATCCGGATCGGCGCCGGCGCGAACGTCCAGGACAACTGCGTGATCCACGTCGCCGAGGGGCTGCCGACGATCGTCGGCGCCGACGTCACGCTCGGGCACATGGCGATGCTCGAGGGCTGCACGATCGGCGACGGCGCGCTGATCGGCATGGGCGCGATCGTGCTGCAGCGCGCGAGCGTCGGCGAGCGGGCGCTGGTCGCCGCCGGCGCCGTCGTCGGCGAGGGCATGGCGGTGCCGGCGGCGACGCTCGCCGCCGGCGTGCCGGCGCGCGTCAAGAAGCCGCTCGCGGGCGCGTCGGCGGCCTGGGTCGAGCGGACCGCCGGCAGCTACCGGCGCCGGCGGCTCCGCTACCAGCGCGGCGCCGCCGTGCGCGAGTGAGCGGCCGCTAGATGAGTAGTGCCACGGCTTGCGAGGTGCGAGGGGGCTGGCAGGGGACATAAGACAGCGGGTCGAAGTCGGCGGTGCTCTGTGTCACCGCCGACTCCGGGAGGGAGCCTCGATGCTCG